>Ga0256407_10000829_pt1 | contig 69832 bp, 59 predicted proteins | sample RumenRJG_04DNA_FD_193489 | JGI IMG/M metagenome (GOLD analysis project Ga0256407, IMG submission 193489) | Bovine rumen microbial communities from Lethbridge, Alberta, Canada - RJG_04 | ecosystem: Host-associated > Mammals > Digestive system > Stomach > Rumen | place: Canada: Alberta... | reverse complement strand
AGGCTGGACTCATTAGCTGTCTCGACTACTATAATGAGCGTCATGCTTTGAAGTTATGTTGAACCGCCGTATGCCGAACGGCACGTACGGTGGTGTGAGAGGGCGGTTAAATCCGCCCTACTCGATTAATCTTGTTTGTGAAGGAACTGTGAATACTATCTACTTCACGGCATCATTTGTCAGCATCATCCCCAGCTTGGAGAAAAGTTTCTCGTCTGTGGGATTAAGGCGGCAGGTGCTATGTACCTGTGAGCCCCGAAGCTTACTTAGCTGGCTTAAAGCTTTGTCGGCCATGGAATTGGTATTGGAGCTGGCTGACAGGGCTATAAGCACTTCGTCCATATGAAGACGGGGGTTCTGGCTTCCCAGATAATCTACCTTCATCTTTGATATGGGAGCTATGACTTCTTCCGTAATAAGCTTGATCTCCTTTGGAATACCTGCAAGCTGTTTTAAGGACTTAATAAGAGCGGCTGAACAGGGACCCAGAAGGTCGGTGGTCTTTCCTGTAATGATAGTTCCGTCTTCCAATTCAAATGCAGCGGCAGAATGGCCTGTCTCCTCGGCTCTTTTCTTAGCCGCCGGAACTACCTTGCGGTCTTCCACGGTAATGCCTGCTTTATTCATGAGAAGCTCAATCTTATATGCTTCTTCTTCTACGGATTTACCCAGGTAAATGTTATTCAAAGTCTTATAGTATCTTCTGATAATCTCCTGCCGGGAGGCTTCCTGACATACTTCGTCATCGCATATGCAGTTACCTGCCATATTAACGCCCATGTCAGTGGGAGACTGGTACATGCTTTCGCCGAAGATCTTCTCGAAAATGGCCTTTAAGACAGGGAATATCTCCACATCTCTGTTGTAATTAACAGTGGTTACCCCGTAAGCTTCCAAATGGAAGGGGTCGATCATGTTAACATCATTTAAATCCGCGGTAGCAGCTTCATAAGCTAAGTTAACAGGGTGGTTAAGGGGAATATTCCAGATGGGGAAGGTCTCAAACTTGGCATATCCTGCTCTGATACCCCGCTTGTTCTCGTGGTAGAGCTGTGACAGGCATGTGGCCATCTTTCCGCTTCCCGGGCCGGGAGCTGTCACCACTATAAGGGGGCGGGAAGTCTCTATAAAATCATTTTTGCCGTAGCCCTCGTCACTGATAATAAGGGGGATATTATTAGGATATCCGGGGATCATATAATGACGGTATACCTTAACCCCTATCTTCTCAAGTCTCTTTTGGAACAAAACCGCACTATACTGGCCGGAAAAATGAGTGATACATACGGAACCCACGAAAAGTCCCAGGGATTCAAAGATCCCTTTGAGTCTCAATAAGTCATTATCGTAGGTGATGCCAAGGTCAGCACGGATCTTGTTCTTTTCAAGGTCCTCTGCATTAATGGCAATTATGATCTCCACCTGATCAGAAAGCTGCATTAGCATCCTAAGTTTACTGTCAGGCTGAAATCCGGGTAATACTCTGGATGCGTGATAGTCATCATAAAGCTTGCCGCCGAATTCCAGATAAAGCTTGTTGTCGAACTGAGCGATACGCTCTTTGATGTGTTCGGATTGCACTTTCAGATATTTGTCATTATCAAATCCAATCTTCATATACTCCTGTCTCCTTGTTTTCTATGTCAAGATTACTTTATCTGTCCCACTTATCGCTTAATGCATTGATCTGGTCTGCAAACTTGCCAAGATCCTTATTTGCAAGGCCTTCATTCTTGCGAATAACAGCCATAAGTCTCTCTCCTGCAGCAACAAGCCGGGCAAAGATATTGGAAGATTCTTTCCTGGGAGCGGCCTTTTTGGCGATCTCCCTGGAACCCTGTGCGATACAGAGGTTAGTGCTTAAGTCAAAGGTATCACCGCTGTACGGAGCAATGGCATCCAATCCCAGTTCGGCATGTAAGTGTTGTGCAAAATTATCTGTAACCTCATCGTGACCGTGAACAACAAATACACGGCGGGGTTTATTTTCAAAATGACGCATCCAGTCCGTTAAATGGTCCATATCGGCGTGACCGCTGATACCGGGAAGATTAACGATGGAAGCGTTAACATCTATGGTCTCTCCGAAAAGCTTAACTTCCCTGACCCCTGCAAGAAGCTGGTTACCAAGGGTACCCTCAACCTGATATCCCACAAAGAGGATGGTACACTCACGGCGCCAGAGGTTGTGCTTCAAATGATGCCTGATACGTCCGGCTTCACACATACCTGAAGCAGAAATGATAACTATGGGGTGAGAAATAAAGTTAATATTTCGGGATTCGTCGCTGGTGACGGAGACTTTAAGACCTTCAAAGCCAATGGGGTTAATACCTTTATTAACAAGGTCTAAAGCTTCTTTATTATAACAGTCCTTCATGTTCTCGCCGAATACGGTGGTTGCCTGAACGGACATGGGACTGTCCACATATACTTCGAAATCAGCAAATTCCGGAAGCAGGTTCTCGGTTTTAATCCTTCTCATGAAATAGAGCATTTCCTGGGAACGGCCAACGGAAAATGCGGGAATAACAAGATTACCGCCACGGGCAAAAGTAGTCCGCATGATCTTAGCCAGCTCAACGGCATAATCGGGAGGTGTATTATGAAGCCTGTCTCCATAGGTAGACTCGATAATTACATAATCGGCGTCCTTAATGAAATCCGGATTCTTAATAAGAGGGCGGTTGCCACTTCCCAAGTCACCTGAGAAAGCCAGTTTAATCTCTTCTTTATCATCCTTAAGCCAGACTTCGATGGAGGATGAACCAAGCAGGTGTCCTGCATCAATAAATCTGATGGATACGTTATCATCGATCTTTATCTTTTTATTATATGAGCATGGAATGAAGTGTTCTAAGACGCCCTGGGCATCGTTCATGTCATACATGGGAACGACCTCAGGTCTGTTGGCACGACGTGCTTTACGGTTCTTCCACTCAGCTTCTGTCTGCTGGATGTGGGCACTGTCCTTAAGCATAATGTTGCAAAGGGCGGTGGTGGCTTCCGTAGCGTAAATGTCTCCTCTGAATCCGTGGTTATACAGAAGGGGAAGCAGGCCCGAATGGTCAATGTGGGCATGGGTGACAAATACGTAGTCTATGGTGGAGGGATTAACGGGAATCTCCTGGTTCTCATAGAGATCGGGACCCTGTTGCATACCGCAATCTACAAGCATATGCTTCCCGGCAACTTCCATGTAATGACAGCTTCCGGTAACCTCGTGAGCAGCACCTAAAAATTCAATTATCATGCATAACACCTCGAATAAATCTTTATGATTTAATTATAACCTTAGCCCCTTATGGTGGCAATAAAGATAACTTTTAAAAGAGAAAAGCATTATCTGAATATTCAGAATAGTCCTTGCAAGAGCACATTTTTTAGTGTAAAATTAAGGAGTGAAATTTTGGATTATAAAGGGGGCATTATTTAATGGATTTAGATGAATTATTGAGAATGCAGGAATTACTGTTATTTACAATACAGGCGGCTATGCCTGAAGATTGTCAGTTATCACTGGGGATTCTTAACGAGAACAGGGAATATGTTATTACGAAGGTACTTCAGGCCAAGACATTCCATGTTGATATTCATGAAGGTAATTACGGGGTTATGAATCCCTCGGATCCTGAGCTGGGACCCATAAGCGGAGCATTTGACAGCGGAGATCCCTTCACTGTTTATTACCCCATCGAAGTATACGGTGAGCCGCTTAAGACTTCCTACGTGCCTGTATACGGCAAAGGAAGAAAGGTTATTGCATTACTTGGTGTTTCACTTTCACTGGCTCAGGCATTTAACGTTAACAATGCGGCTAAGTCACTTAACACCAATATTACAGAGACAGATAAGTCTGTTCATGATATTGCTGACGGTACACAGACTCTGGCAGCCAGCCTTTCAAATATCATGGATATCAACAGCCGTGTAAGTGAAAGCGTAGCTGAGGCAACAGGCCTTATTAAAGAAATACAGGGTAACGCATCAAGGTCCAATATCCTGGCACTTAACGCTTCCATCGAGGCTGCACGTGCAGGAGAAGCCGGAAGAGGATTTGCGGTAGTTGCAAAAGAGATGGGCAAACTTGCTAATATGAGCGGTGAGTCATCATCACAGATAAGCGAGACCTTGTCTACTATGTTTGAAGCTTTAAATGAGATTAATACAGCCGTTATCGAGGCAAATGAGATAGCGACCAATCAGGCTGCTTCAGCACAGGTCATTACAGCTTCCCTGGAGACCATAACAGCGGATGCGGGAACTCTTGCATCTCTGGTAGACTCCGCGGAGTTAGATAATTTAAAATAAGCTATGCTAGTGACGGGGGCGCTTTTGGAAAGCGCTCCCATTTTTATTCTTATACAGCACCTTCCACCAGGGCCGGGGAGAGCCGTTTAATGAGAATCTCCTCCGGGGATGTGGGGTCGGTAATGGCGGCCAGCATGTCCGCGATGTCGGAGTCCTTTCTGTCTATATAGATAAGAAGCAGTTTCTCCGGAGTATAATCTAAGATCATGTCGTGGAGGGTGGCTGACTCCCGAAGGGTTTCTTTTATCTTTACAAGGCGTTTGCCAAGGTCAAATGCATTATCATCATTTACATCTGCATCTGAGAATCCAACGAGATAAATATCAACCTTTGAATTATTACGCTCTGCAGTTTTTGCAATAAAGCATCCTACACGGACATGGGAGGGTTCGCATATGGTGTGCTCAATGCCGGATAAGGTGTCCTTTCTTAGAAGGAATTCCAGCATTGAAGACTGAAGAGGTACGCCCTTATTGCTTCGTTCAAGTCCCGAATACTTAATGGGATAAATGATCTTTCTGTCAATGAGATTACAGAAGACATGGGCTATCTCGGGATCAAACTGGCTGCCGGCGCAGGCTAAAATCTCGGCTTTTGCCATGGCTCCCGTCATGGGTTCACGAAATACACGCTCGCTGGTCATGGCGTCATAAGAGTCTGCAATGGCAAGAATACGGGCAACCAGGGGGATCTCATTTTCTTTTAATCCGTCAGGATAACCGCTTCCGTCGTATCTTTCGTGATGAAAACGGATGCCGTCTAAAAGGGTCTGGGAGTGCTGCATGGAAATAAGCAGCTGTTCGCCTATGATAACATGCTGTTTTACAATGGTAAATTCTTCATCATTAATCTTGCCGGAACAGTTTAAGATGGATTCCGGAATGGCTATTTTGCCGATATCATGCATAAGACCGATATAGTGGATCTCGGTAATATCGCTTTCGGTTAAATGATATCTGTGGGCAAGTGCCCTGGCCAGTCTGGAGGCATATTCCGCAACTCTGTAGGAATGACCGCCGGTGTATTCGTCTCTGGTGTCTATGGAATCTGCAAAGGCTTCCAGGGTATTCAGGGTGAAACGTTCCTGATCCTTAATCCTGTCAGCACTGCGTCGCATCTCATTTATGATCATCTGAATAACGGTGCAGAATACAAGAAGTATAACACCTACACTTAAAAAGAGTCCCAGAGCTGCCATCCGGTTAACGTAGAAGCTGATCATCTCGCCGGCAGCAGATATTAAAAAGAGTATGATTCCGATGATTATGGCCCGGTAGTGGACGGTTTGCTTCTTTATTATATCCCTTAAAACAAGGACGATAACTATAGCTGCGGTTATTCCGCTTTCAATATGGGAGATAACCAGGGTGGTATAGAGGGATACAATGCCTGTGTAGGCCAGAATAATATTGGCAGTCAGCTGGCAAAGAAGGACAACTTCGCAAATGGTGTAGACTTTGTGGTAACGCTTTTCCTGAACGGAGTCAAAGAAAAGGCAGGCAAAGACACCCAAAAGCTCAATGGTTATATAACTATACAAACGTGAAGGGAGCTGGGAAGCGAAGAACCACTGTCTGAGTCGTGACTCGCTTAACATCCACAAACCCATGGTAAGGGAAAGCTCTCCGATGTGAAGCAGGTATCCCGGGGCCTTGGAACGCATTTTCAGGAACAAATATGCCAGGATTACAAGAAAGCCGATGATCATCAGGGTGGATCCGGTAAAGATAATGGGCTGTGCGCCCTCGTGGAGGGCATAGAATATGTTACCGGAATATCCGTAGACTACGGGATTAAGATTGCCCGTGGTCTTCATGTACATTTTCACGGAAACTTCCTTGCCCGCATCTTCTTTGGAAAGGTCACAGAAAACGTAGGCACTGGGCAGGTCGAAGTCCCTGTCAGAATAGTTCTTGGTGGTATAGACTGAACGGATGCTGCCGTCCACATAAATATATATATCATTCATGGAAGAGCGAAAAGCAACAACCATGTTATTCTCAATGGTTTCGGGAAGGGTATGTTTTAAGATTACGGTCTTGCCCATAAGATCATTTCTGGTAATGCCCATATCTACCATAACAGGGGCAGCATCATCTTCCCCTTCTATGGTCAAGGCCCAGTTGGTGTCAAGACTGTATATATCGTAATTGCCTATATAGGGGTCACCGGCGTTGGGAAAAAACTTTCCGTAGAGGAAAGCAAGGACGGAGACTGCAAGAAATATGGATGAAAGGGTTAATATCAGCGGTTTAAGGATTCTGTTCGCATTCATTGTAATCACTCCCCACAGTAGATTATACCATGGAATACAAATATTTACTATACCGTTAGTGTACATTTCTAGGGACGCTCACATAATATTATGTGTGTTGTTTTGGGGATAAAACTATGATATCATGAAAGGGAACAGTTGTTCGGATATGAGGAGGGGACATGAGCAGGGTAAGTCACAGTGAAGGACATATATATGCAGCCATAGACCTTAAGTCTTTCTATGCCTCGGTGGAGTGCATGGACAGGCAGCTTGACCCCTTGACCGCCAGACTGGTGGTGGCGGACCCTACGCGTACGGATAAGACTATCTGTCTGGCTGTGACACCGGCGCTTAAGGCCTACGGGATAAGCGGAAGAGCCAGGGTGTTTGAGGTGAATCACCGGCTGGAAGAGATTAAGAAAGAGACGGGAAAAGAGATCGACTATATCATGGCGGTTCCCCGAATGGCCAGGTATGTGGAGGTTTCCACTCAGATCTTTGAGATATATATGAGGTACATAAGCCCCGATGATATACACGTATACAGTATTGACGAGTGTTTCATGGACATTACCCAGTATATGAAGCTCTATAAGAAGACGGCGGAGGAGCTGGTGCGGGACATGATCCGGGACGTACTGGCTGAGACGGGGATTACGGCTACAGCAGGCATCGGCACTAATCTCTACCTTTGCAAGATTGCCATGGATATTGTGGCCAAGAGGGCTAAGCCCGATGAGAACGGGGTCAGGATGGCTTACCTGGATGAGATGGGTTATAGGAAGATCCTCTGGGACCACAAGCCTATCACTGATTTCTGGCGCATTGGAAAGGGTATTGCCACCCGGCTGGCCACCATGGGGATTTACACCATGGGGGACCTGGCCAGAGCTTCCATTAACGGAGCGGACCAGCTCTATAAAATGATGGGAATTGACGCTGAGATCCTTATGGACCACGCCTGGGGATACGAGCCCTGCGGCATAGAGGACATTAAAAAGTATGAGCCTGAGACCACCAGCCTTACCTCGGGCCAGGTATTGATGGAGCCCTATGATAATGAAAAGGCAAGACTTATAGTAAAAGAGATGACGGAGTCATTAGTTCTGGAAATGGTGGAGAAATGCCTGGTGACCGACTCTTTCACCCTTACCGTAGGTTATGACAGATGCAATGTGGACAAGGGAGAATTCACCGGGGAGATCAATACTGATTTTTACGGCAGGCGGGTCCCCAAATCCGCCCATGGGTCATTTCGTCTTACTGCCCCCACCTCCAGCACCAGAAAGATCATGGCGGGCATGGTAAGACTCTTCGACGATATCACGGATAAGAAGCTGATGATCCGGCGGCTTACTCTGGTGGCCAATAACCTGGGGAAGGAAAACTACGGCCAGCTGTCCCTCTTTTCCGATACAAAAGCAGACGAGAAAGAGCGGAAGATGCAGGAGGCAGAGATCTATCTCAAGCATAAGTTCGGTAAAAATGCAGTCCTTAAGGGCATGAACCTTTCTGAGGGCGGCACTGCCATCATGCGCAATAACCAGATAGGAGGTCACAAGGCCTAATGGGAGCTTACGACGACATCATAAATTTGAAATATCCCTTTGAAAAAGAAGATAAAGCCCACCCTCCCATGGCGGTAGAGGACAGAGCTAAGATCTTCGGCTCCTTTGCGGCGCTTAAAGGCCATGAGGACGCCATAGAAGACCAGCGGGAGATGGTGGAGGATATGGTGAATCATGAAGTGGTGAGAGAAGTATTTTATGAGGATATATAGTTAAAGAAATCCCTTGAAAATCCGATATATACGATAAGGGATAAAGTGTGAATAAATTTGACACAAAGTCCTACAAATAATATACTTATAAATGGGGTAGAAACCTTGTATTTTCTAATTTTTTGCCCCATCTAGACAGAAATGAAAAGAAACATATGAATGCATTAGGACGGCTCAGCCGGAGGTGCATTTTGTGCGGACAAATGGGAGTAGACAAAAACCGGGTATGGCGCGGGATGGCGAAGCATGGCAATAATGCTGTCATTCCGAACGCAATGAGGAATCTTTAAGGAGAAAGAATTATGTGGTATGTGATCCAGACCGTTACGGGAGAAGAAAGCAGGGTTAAGGCACTGCTGGAAGCTTTTGTGGAGCAGGGTATCTGTAAGTCCTGTTTTGCACCCCTTTATGAGGAGGTGCGGCGAAGCCACGGCCACTACCGCATTTTCTTCAAACGACTCTTTCCCGGATATCTCTTTGTGGAGACGGAAGATCCGGAGGCAGTATATGCAGCCCTTCGTAAGGTGCCGGAGTTTACCAGGCTTCTGGGAGCAGAAGTTAAGGAAGAAGAGAAGGTGTTTATTCCCATAAAGAAAGAGGAGCAGGACTTTCTGGACAGTATCCTGGAGGATGGCGTAGTACATGTCAGCTTCATCCGTATGGCTGACAAACGTATCGATAAGGTAATAGGACCTCTGGCAGGATACAGGAACCACATAGTGAAGCTGGATATCCCCCACAGGCGGGCCATTGTGGAGATAGAGATCTTCGGCAGAAGAAGGAGGGCCAGGTTTGGACTCTGGACCGATTCGGATCCGGAGAATTCATGGCTATCTATGCGGATGAACAGGGAAGCGGTCCTGCCTTTGGATGGAAAGAAAGAGATAGATATAGGCCTGTTTCCCGGGGATATCGTTACTGACGATACCGGGGTATACGGCGAATATGAATTCAAGATAGATAAGGTTGACGCCAAGCACAGGGTGGTATTTTCCACATTTGCCATCGGAGATTCCATTGTGCGTATTCAGCTGGATGCTGATAAGGTCAGCCGCATAGAAGAGGAGTTTTAGATTTTTGGGGATGCGTAAAGTAATAACCTACGGCTCATTTGACCTCTTTCACAAGGGTCACTATGAGCTGCTCAGAAGAGCAAAAGGATTGGGGGATTACCTCATTGTGGGGGTAACCACGGAGCATTTTGACCGCATGAGGGGTAAGCTTAATCTCATGGATCCCATTCGTGTCCGTATGGATAATGTGTGGAATACCGGGTTCGCTGATGAGATCATAGTGGAAGACCATGACGGCCAGAAGGTGGAGGATATCCAGAAGTACGGCATAGACGTATTTACTCTGGGAAGCGACTGGGTAGGGCGTTTTGACTACCTCAAGGATTATTGCGAAGTTGTTTATCTTCCCAGGACGGCAGGTATCTCCTCGTCGGCTCTGAGGGATGAGAAACAGAAGATCGTTCGCCTTGGCATTATAGGTACCGGACGTATAGCACCCCGATTCTTTAAGGAGACTTCTTATGTATCCGGTATAGAAGTTGTGGGGGCCTATAATCCGGAGAAGGAAAGCGCCAAGGCCTTTGAGGATACTTATCAGGTTACCACCAAGACCGATGATTTCGAAGGCTTCTTATCAGAGGTGGATGCGGTTTATGTGGCATCACCCAATGAGACCCACAGCGAGTATGTAAGGTCTGCTATAGAGGCGGGTAAGCATGTGCTTTGCGAGAAGCCCATGACCTTTACCTATGCGGAAGCAGTTGAGCTTTATAATCTGGCCGAGAAAAAGGATGTTGTCCTTATGGAAGGTATCAGAACAGCATATCTTCCGGGCTTTCAGCAGCTCCTTTCCGTGGCAAGAAGCGGTGCCATCGGTGAAATATATGATATAGAAGCCGCCTTTACAAGGATCGGTACTCCCGGAACCAGGGAAATGACCGATGCTAAATACAGCGGAGCATTTTTGGAATACGGAAGTTATACCATGCTTCCAATTTTTAAACTCTTCGGAAAGAATTATAACAAGATCCAGATAGAATCAGTTCACGGCAAGAACGGTATAGATATCCTGACCAAGGTTCATTTTCACTATGATAATAAGGTGGCCACGGCTACAGCCGGTGCCGGCGTTAAGTCAGAAGGCCAGCTGGTCATATCGGGATCGGAAGGATATATCCTGGCTAAGTCCCCCTGGTGGCTTACCAAGGGCTTCGATGTGAGGTTCGAGGATCCCAACAAGATTGAGCATTACGAAACCACCTTCCAGGGAGAAGACGGGCTCAGGTACGAGATCGCGGAGTTTGTAAGAAAAATAAACGGAACGGCAGGCAAGGACTATATGCTTACGGCGGAGGAATCCATAGCCATGGCAGATATAGTTGAGAAATTTATGGTACAGCGTCGTGACCTGCAGCGGAGACTGTCTTGCGAATAGGGATCATAGGAACCGGAAGGATAGCCGGCAGGTTCGTTGCCGAATGCAGGGAGGTAGAAGGCGTCCAAGTCTCTGCCGTATATAATCCCCATGCCGGCAGCGCAGAGAGCTTTGTAAAATGGCTGTGGGACGATGAAAAGGAGAGGCCTGCGGCACTTGATAATATAGAAGGATTATGGGGCGCAGTAGATGCGGTATATATAGCATCTCCCCATGAGACCCATTTCAATTACATAATTTCAGCTCTAGAGCAAGGAAAGCACGTGCTGTGTGAAAAGCCCATGACACTTACCAAGGATGAAGCCTGTCGGGCTTTTTCTGCTGCAAAAAAACTGGGCCCTGTGCTGATGGAAGGGCTTAAGACAGTATATTGTCCCGGATATAAGAAACTCCTGGAGGTGGTAAGGAGCGGCATGATCGGCGAGATAAAATACATCGAGAGCCGTTTTACCAAGCTGGAGAAACCGGGGGTCAGAGAACTAACTGATAGACAGTACGGCGGGAGCTTTAGGGAACTGGGCAGCTATGTGTGCCTGCCGGTGATGGATATACTGGGAATGGATTCGAGGAATGTCCGGTTCTCAAGGATAGACAGTGAGGCCGGGATTGATGTCTTTACCAAGATTGATTTCGTTTATGATCGGGGGCTTGCCTCGGCTATCTGCGGCCTGGGAGTAAAGACGGAGGGGAGCCTTCTTATCTCAGGAACCCTGGGTTACATCAAGGCAGATGCACCCTGGTGGAAGACAAGCCATTTTGAAGTGCATTTTGAGGATGTGACTAAGATAGAAATGTTCGACGAGGAGTTCCTTGGAGACGGACTGAGATATGAGATAGAGGAGTTTAAGAGAAGGATAGAAGGAACCGGTGCAGGTCCGGATAAATCCGAGGAAGACCGGATCGTGGCCATGGGAAGACTCATGGAGGAGTTTGGGAAGATAAAATGAAGATATGGGCACATAGGGGATGCTCACAGAGGTATCCGGAAAATACGATCACATCATTTACGAAGGCAGCAGAGCTTTTTGAGAGAGGGCTTGAAGGAATAGAACTGGATGTGCAACTGACGAAAGATGGAGAATTGGTTGTGATCCATGATGAGCGGATCGACAGGACCACGGACGGCTTCGGATTTGTAAGGGATTATACTCTGGAAGAGTTGAAGACCTTCCATATCCATACAGGGGCTGTAGAGCCGGAGTACATCCCCACCTTAAGAGAAGTGCTGGAGCTGCTTGAAGACCGGATGAAACGGGGATTTAAGCTTAATATAGAACTGAAAAACGGGGTCTATCCCTATCCGGGATTGGAAGAAAAGACCCATGAGCTGGTTTGTAAGTACGGAGTGGAAAAGAGCGTGGTGTATTCCAGTTTCTCAGCTATTTCGCTGGAACGCATGAGGAAGATCGCCCCGGAAAATGAGATAGGAGTTTTGGACAACCGGGCATCAGACTGCCTCTATAAATTAAAGGGAGGCTGCGGCGCCGACGCCCTCCACTGCTACTGGCAATCCATTGACCTACCACCGGAGAAACTATCCGGCTACACCGTCCGGGCCTGGCTCTCCGGCCACCTCTACCCGGAAAAACCCACCGGCGGAAGATTGGATTTAAAAGCACTTGAAGATAAAGGGATTACGGATGTATTCCTAAACGAACCGGAAGTGTATATGTAGAGTCACAAGAAGGATTTAATACTATGGTTTTATATCATGCAAGCAAAGAAATAGTTAAATATCCTGTAATACGGAAAACTCAGTTCACAAAGGATTTTTCGTGGGGGTTTTACTGCACTGAGATTAAAGAACAGGCTGAACGCTGGGCAATCAGAGGAACAGGGCGCGGAATTGTGAATGTATATTCATACGATGAGAATGCAGACTTGAAGATGCTATATTTCAAAGAAATGACAGATGAATGGCTTGATTTTATTGCAAAATGCCGTGCAGGATACAGTCATGAATATGACATAGTTGAGGGACCTATGGCAAATGATACAGTTTGGAATTACGTAAACGACTATATCCAGGGGATCATTTCAAGAGAACAGTTCTGGGTACTGGCAAAGTTTAAATACCCCACGCATCAGATAAGCTTTCATACCGAAAAAGCATTGGAATGTCTGTCTTTTAAGGAGAGTGAAGAAGTAAATGAATGATAAAGAATACAACGACCTGATATATGTTTGTGCCTTGATAGAGTATATTGCAAGACAGACGAGAAATCATAGAGGATATATAGTTGAGTCTTTGGGTGAAGAAGGGATCATGCGGCAGCTCAAAGATGCAGAGGTTAATCATTGCCTTTCATTTGAGCAGATATGTTCTGAGTTAGTTGAAAGATACAATATCAAAGAAGGGACATATGACACTATAAGCACCTGTAAATACACTGTCCCCGGATATGTGGATATTGGGAAACTTTACGCGATAATAATAAAAGAAGTTTCAAAAGGGAAGGATATTGCTAAAGCGATAAAGGATGTCTTCTCCTCCTTTATCAGCGACGCAATATCCATGTTCAATTCCGACCTTTATTACCAGAACCCGGATTATATAAAAGAATCATATCTGGCGGGGGAACTGCTGGCATAAGGAAGATATGAGTAACCCTATCACAGAGGAAATAAAAGAGAATTGGCTTTGAAATGAGAAAACACACTAAAAAGCGTTGCAGCGAACTAATCAGTACGATCGAGGAAGCGCATGCTCAGATTATTAAGTTCATAGAAGCAAATGATGCTACGCATACCACAGCTTTACTGGGTGACTGCCAGGATGCGGCTGTGGCCATCGGCAATCTTATTGAGTCGCAGGAAGGTGAGGGGACAGAAGCAGTTAAGCTTCTGGAGGATTACTGCGAGACCCTGTATCACATTAATGAGGATATAACAAAGGAACAAAACAGCAATTCCAGGAATATAGAGAAAAAACTAAACAAAGAAATTCGGCAGATTCAGAGCAGTATCAATGCCCTTCCCACAAGGATAGAAGCAGTATTCCTGCCCTACAATGTCACCATGTGGGACTCTCTGGAATCAATCTGGATGGCAGCAGACGCTGACAAAAACTGCGATGCCTATGTAGTGCCCATACCGTACTATGATAAGAATCCGGATGGCAGCATAGCAAAGTTCAATTACGACATTGATAAGTATCCGGACTATGTGCCTGTAATAAACTACCAAGACTTCAATCTGGCGGACCACCATCCGGATATGATCTTCTTCCACAACCCTTATGATGATCATAATTTCGTTACCAGTGTTCATCCGGAGTATTATTCTTTTAGGCTGAAGGGGTACACAGACTGCCTGGTATATGTGCCCTATTATGCTACGGCTGGAATGATGAGCGAGGGGCAAAGGTACCTCCCGTCATACATGATGGCAGATTATATCGTTGTACAGTCTAAGGAGATAATAGAACAGTTTGATAAGCGCATTCCCAGGGAGAAGTTCCTTCCCCTTGGATCTCCCAAGTTCGACCGGATAATCCGCTTATGCAATAACCCTCCCGAACCGCCCGAAGAATGGAAAGATAAGATGGCGGGAAGGAGGGTTTATTTTTATAACACCAGTTTGGGTGGTATGTTGGATGATACAGAAAGCTGGTTAAAGAAACTGAGATATGTATTCGAAACCTTCAAGGGAGTAGATGATGCCTGTCTGTTATGGCGTCCTCATCCCCTTCTTGAGCCATCCATGGAGTCCATGAGACCGGAATACAAGGAGGAATACGAATCGCTGAAGAAGTCCTTTGTAGAGGATAATATAGGGATATTTGATACGACTGCGGATATTGGGGCCTCTATAGCCTTAAGCGATGCCTATATCGGAGACGCCGGAACCAGCGTGATATCCCTATTCGGAGTTGCAGGCAAGCCAGTGTATATTATGAATAATACATTTACTGAGGCACCGTCAGAAGACGACTGGAAGGCCTGGACGTGTGGTGCTATTCGCGGTGACAGGTATGATCAATATACATTGTTGCTGGGCAATCGCCTGTTTGAAAAGAAGAATGGAGAAGATACCTATCATTACTGCGCAACTCTTCCCAATGAGTATTCGGGTGGAGGATATTACGGAACGGTTACAAAGGAAGCCGGGAAGGTGATCATACTTCCAGTTAACGCTGAGAATATCCTTATTATGGATCCCGAGAGCCATCAATTTCATAAAATAGAATTAGAGCATAGGGTAGGAAGAGACGGAGCCTTTGCAGGTCCTGCAAATCTGATCTTTTCCGACCATCCGGAAACCTTTTATCTTCTTCCCAACAGATACCCCTCTCTGGTTTGTTTAGATGCAAAAAAAGAGAGTGTAAAGTATATAGAGGATGAAGCATTTTCTGATGGATACAGCGTCTATGAAAATGAGCTGATGGAGAGGGTAATATCTGTAAGGTTTTTTAGGGTTGATGGAGGCCCAGTCGCAGACGCTCCAGAGATAGAGAATATACCAAATATCATTTCAAGGTCAGCAAAGACTGTAACAGCGCCCGATGGAAGTGCTCATAAGATGAATATAATTTCTTGCCCTGAGATACCGGGGATAAGCCTTAAAGGACCAAAGCTGTGTTGCATCGATAAGACGGGGACAAGGATGCGGGTTATACAACTTGAAACAGGAGAGGCTCAGGAGAGAACGGTCAGTCTAAATGGAGTCTATACGGGGCTACTGGTAGATATTAATGAGCCGGAAGTATTCTGGTTCCTACCCTATAGAGGAACGGTCCTTGTCAAGTGGAACATATCAGATGATTCTTGGGAGAGAGTAGATGCAGCAGTAGAAGGGATTGTTTCCATTAAGCGTCATCAAAGATATGAGTGTGAGGATTATTATTTCAGCAACGGAATATTCTATGAAGGTAAATTGATCCTGTCGCCTAATTGGGGGAATAAGTTTGTGGAGATAGATGCGCATTCTAATAAAGCAAAGGAGTGGATTCCACCGTTTTTATATACCACGGAAGATAGAAGTAGCTATTGGAAGAACGGCAGTATAGGCTATTTTTATAGGGATGCTTTCGACCATTCGCTCAAATACTATTATGCACCGGATCATATATTATATGACCTTGATATGAATTACAATACCGCAACAGCCCATGAGTTTTCTTTTGACAAGGAGGAGGTATTTGGATTATCTATGGGATTTCATTGTGAGTCCCAGTGGCTTCCTTATTGTTTGTTTGAGGATATATTCAATCCCCTGGGAGACTTCATTAGGAATGAAGTGCACGGGGCGAAGTTCGACAGAAATATTCAGCTTGATACATTCAAGAGTATAAATGCCAGCCCCGAGGGAGACTGTGGTGAGAGAGTATATCAGGAGGTTGCCGATTTTATAAAGTATGAATGATAATAAAAAACCATACAGAATTGGATATACCCAAGGTGTGTTTGATATGTTTCATATCGGGCATCTTGCGATCATAAACCGGGCTGCAGAGATGTGTAACCGGCTTATCGTCGGTGTCAATTCTGACAAGCTCGTTCAGGAGTACAAGAACAAGACCCCGGTGATCTGTGAGGAAGACAGAGCAGAGATAATACGGAACCTAAAAGCTGTGGATCGATGTGAGATCGTCGGTACACTGGACAAACTATTCCTTTACGATATCTATAAGTTTGAAGTGGTATTTATAGGAGATGACTGGAAGGGAAACGATCGCTGGGAGCAGACGGAAAAGGAACTGGCCAAGGTAGGAGTAAAGGTGATCTATCTGCCGCATACACCACAGATTTCATCTACGTTACTTCGGGTTGAGGTGCCGAATCGTGTCGAGTGAGGCGTCATACATACGAAAAAGGAAACTAAAGGCAAAAGCCTTGAGTTTTCTTTTCTTACTGATGAGGGTCTTCCCGGTGAAGCGAAACAAGATCGTTTTCGCAGCATTTGAGGGAGACGGGGGGTTCGGATGTAATCCCAGGTATATTGCTGAGGAATTACACCGCAGAAATGAAAAGCTTGAAATGATATGGCTTACCCATGATATAAATCATGGTTTTCCGGAGTATATCCGCCCGGTACATGATACGAAGCTTAATATGGCATATCATCTGTCAACTGCAAAGGTATGGGTCGACAATTACAGAAAGCCCTTTGGAACGCTAAAGAGAAAGGGTCAGCTATACATCCAGACATGGCATGCGTCCATAGGATTTAAGGCAGTGGGACTGTTCAGGGGAGACGCTTTTCCCGAAATAGCAAGGATTGTCAGTGAATGGGATTCAAATCTCGCGGATTATTTTTTATCCAATTCCGATTACTGTGACAGGATATATCCTAAAAAACTGTTATATGGCGGCCCTACTTTACGGACAGGGTCCCCCAGATGTGACATCATTGTCGGGGACAGAGAAAACATCAGAAAAGAAATCCGGTCCAGATACGGGCTTTCATCACACGTAAAGCTGCTGCTGTATACCCCGACATTCAGGAGTGGTGATCAGAAGGGGAAAAAGAGTGTTACGGCCAATCTTCCTACTATAGATTTTGATAGAACGTGCAACGTGCTGTCAGAAATATTTGGCGGAGAGTGGAAGGTAATGCTTAGGCTCCATCCTCAGCTTGCTGCCATATATGAAGAAATGCCATTGGAAGAAAGAGTAGACTGTACGATAGATGTCAGCCAGGCGGATGATACCAGCGAGCTCATAGCGGCATCAGATGCTCTGCTCACAGACTATTCCAGTTGTGCATTTGATGCAATGTATGGAGGAATACCGGTGTTTCTGTATGCGGATGACATGGAAGACTATGTGGAAAAGCGCGGTCAGTTCATGTGGAAGGCTGACGAACTGCCCTTCTCCATCGCAACCGATAACGAAGAGCTGGAGAATAATATAAGGCTGTTTGAAAACGAGAGGTATCAAAACCAAAGGGAAAGCTTTATGAGGGAACAGGGCGTGATGGAAGACGGAAAAGCAAGTGCAAGGGTTGCTGATGAAATAGAAAAATGGGTAGAAAGACCATTTCAAAAGATTGCCGGCAGTTCTGTATGATAGCTATTTATTCAAAGCACATTTTTATATAAAATTATACAATATTATATAGAATTATATATAATTATATATAATTATATAACAAAGGAGATGATTATATATGAAAAGAAGCCCGTATAGCATTAGTTTTGGTAGAATACCTAATCAATATATTAGTAGAAGCATAATGATAGATGATATTATAGATATTCTTAATGCCGAGCCGGTAGTTGAGCAGGCGTTTAAACTGACCGGTATCAGGGGGACGGGCAAAACAGTCACTCTTACCGCTATAGAGAAACAGTTAAAAGAAGATGACAAATGGATTGTAGTAGATATTAAATCAAATTCTGACATCTCGAAAGAGTTGGTGGCAAGTTTATATGATGAAATCTCTTTTTTAACCGCATTTATTGATACAAATCTTAACCTTTCAGCTTTTGGAATAGGAATCAACATTGACAAAAAAAGTCCTGTCACTAGCATGGATGTGGTTTTAAAGAAGATCCTTACAGAAGTTAAAAAGAAAAAAAAGAAAGTCCTGGTAGTCATTGACGAGGCAAGAAAGACGGACAAATTAGTAGATTTTATACAGGAATTTCAAATACTAATTAGAAATGAACTGCCCATTTATTTGATAGCAGCGGGTTTATATGATGATATCGAAAGTCTAGAAAATGCAGATGGACTAACGTTCTTTTTGAGAGCTTCAAAATATGAAATGAAGCCTCTCAACCTGACGATAATAGAAGCTGATTATGAAAAGACATTAGGTGTGAGTGAAGAGATTGCACATAGACTTGCAGAAATGACACGAGGATATGCATTTGGATACCAGGCTTTTGGAAAGTATATGTGGGAGTCCGGCAGTAAGGAAATACCCAAAATTGTTTTAGCCCAAGTTGACGAGGCACTGGCAGAAAAAGGAGATGACAAGATATGGAGTGAGCTAAGAGAAAAGGAAAGATGGTATCTTAGTTTTATTGTAGAGAGAGATGTATTGCCTGCATCTGAATTGTTGGAGATGACCAGAACCAGCCATAGCGAATGGAGTGAACCACGAAAGCGATTAATTGAAAAAGGGATTATAGATGGTTCAGAGAGAGGTGTTATTAAGGTTAGGCTGCCAAGGTTTAAGGAATACGTGGAGTCCAGATTGAAAGGTTTGTAAAGTAGGTCATGGCAGAGTTTCGTCAATGGAGAAATGAAGATCGTACATATCTTAAAGATGTCGTTCCCTTGGACACGCCTTTTAACCTGAAGGTAGAGGTGTCATCACTTTGTAACGCTCGGTGTATATATTGTGCTCATGCGAAAAAGGATCACGGTGTCTATGAAGGAAATATGACATGGGACTTGTTTGAAAGGATAATTGAGGATTCAAAGCAATTTCCACATAAATACAAGGTGATGGAAATGTTTTCGTTTGGAGAATCAATGTGCAATCCTAATCTGGCAAAGATGATAAAAAGGGCAAAGTCAGAGAATGTTGCAGATAAGATTAACCTTACAACGAATGCATTATTATTATCGCAAAAAAAGGCTGATGAGCTGATTGATTCAGGTGTGGATATCATTAGGATTTCACTTCAAGGGTTGGATGCCGAGGCCTATTGGAACACCTGTAAGGTCAGAGTCAATTTTGATGACTTCTTAAATAACCTGAAGTACCTCTATGAGAATCGGAAAGGGTGCAGCATAAGGATGAAGATAGCAGATGTAGCCATAGCAAGGATTCCGAATGGAAGAGAAAGATTTGAACGGTTCTTTGGGTCTATAGCAGACAGTATTTTTATCGAAACAATCATACCCATGTACGCAGATGTTGATTACAACACCATAGATGATAGCATATATAAAAAGTCCATTAATGGACGTGAGAATATTAAGCAGAATGAGGTCCATACAGTTTGCAACAGGCCTTTCTATAGGTTGCGGGTAGCGGCGGACGGTAAAGTGACAGCAGCCTGCTGTGATATTCCAAATGATTTTTATTATGGAGACATATATAAGGAATCTCTGGTCGATATATGGAATGGCAGTAAACATAGGAATCTTATGAAGATGCAGCTGGAGGGGAGAAGATTCCTCCATCCAATATGCAAGAATTGTACAATCCCTAACGATATAACGACAGAGGCGGATATTCTGGATCCTTATGCAGAGACGTTGTTAGAAAAATACAACTGCAAGGAGCTGAATAGAAAATGCAACCATTAATAAGTGTGGTAGTAACCATATACAATATGGAAGAGTACCTAGAAGATTGTATAAAGAGTATTATTTCTCAGTCTTTCACAGATATTGAAATAGTATTGATAAATGATGGATCAACAGATAACAGTAGGTGCATATGTGATAAGTATTCCAAATTAGATGCTAGGATTAAAGTGTTTAATTATAGTAATATGGGGCTGACTAATGCAAGAAAAGAGGGAATAAAAAAATCAACAGGAGAATACATTGTCTTTGTAGATGCAGATGATTGGATAGAAGAGGATACATGCAAACAGTATGCAAGTATTATTTCAAAATATGAGCCAGATGTTATTGTTGATGGACTTATTAAGGAGTATAATTCAGGGTCAGCAGTTGCGGAAAACATAATACCTGTGGGAGTTTATTCGAGATCAGATATCGAAAAAAAGATATTCCCATATATGATGTATACAGGTCATTATTATGAAAAAGGGATAGAAAGCTATATATGTTCAAAAGCTGTGAAACGCAGAATTATCATGCAGGTTGCAGAGAGCATAAAGAGAGATGTTAATATTGCAGAAGGAGCTGTTTGGTTATATTCGGTATTAATGATTTCATATTCTGCTGTATTGATCAATAATAATCATTATCATTATAGAATGCATAATAATTCTATGGCAATGGAAAGCAGCGATGAACTGAAAAGTCTAGTTAATATGTATGAGATTTTAGCAAAAAATATCTCCGAGAGTGGTATTTGCAAAGAAGGTTTTTTTGACCAGTTGGATCATCTTATGATGTTTTTTTTGATATGGAAGCGGTTAGATCTGTTTAATCAAAACGATGAATCGGTAGTTTGGCCTTATTTGGAACTGAAAAAAACTGATCGAATTGTTATTTATGGTGCGTGGAGATATGGAAAAAGATTGTATGAGTACTTGACAAAAAGAAAGTTTGGAAAGATTGTGCTGGTGATTGATAGAAATGCCAAACAGTGTAGAATTAACGGATTAGATGTATTACAACCGGAGGCCCTGCTAAAGACAGATTATGATTATATTCTGTTAGGTTCGGAAACATATTCGGTTATTAAAAGTATGAAAGATAACCTCCAATCAATGGGTATAGCAGATAATATACTTGTTGTTTCCGAGGATAGGATAGACATTTCCATGTTGCCGGAAGATTTTAAGAATATAAGGGCCAAGTATGAGTAGAACGCTTTGCTTATTGTATCATAGAATAAATGAGTATAAAGATTATTATAATATGTCTGTTACGCCAAGCCATTTTGACGAGCAAATGGAGTTTATAAAGAATAATTTCTGCGTGAAAAGATTTTGTGATAATTGGGATACGGGAGGAGACTCGATTGTAATAACGTTTGATGATGGATATGCAGATAATTACAAGTATGCATATCCTATTTTGAATAAATACACTATGCCGGCCACTATTTTCGTTTGTACTGGAAATATTGGCACAAGCAAGATGTTCTGGTGGGATGAAATACTGCATATTTGCTTAAATAGAAAGAAAAGCAACTCACACTTTGATTTGGTTGATCCATTGCTATCGTATACATGGGAAACAAAGAGAAGAGAACAATGCTTGAAGTTAGCATATGATTTAAGAAGCATACTAAGAAGAGAAAGGTCTTTACAGGTTTTTAATAGTGTAAGGATGCAACTGTTGAATTGGGCAGGAGAGGAGACCGATAATGCTAATAATCGAACAATGTCAGAAAGCGAATTGCGAGAATTGGTTGATTCAAGACTGATAGATATAGGCGGGCACACAGAGACGCATTTGTCATTAGGACCAAGAGATTATGAAGAACAATATAATGACTGCAAATCGTCTATTGAGAGACTAAAAAGTATTATTAGAGATGATATTAGTGTTTTTTCATATCCGTTTGGAGGTCCTAGGGACTATAACGAGGAGACAATTAGGGTAATGGAGGATTTGGGAATTAAAAAGGCTGCTACAACTGAGTTTGGTTTGGCAATAGATCAGGATAGTTATCGAATACCAAGAATAGAGATTAAAGATTGTAGTATAGAGGATTTTACAGAACTGATATGCAGAATGAAAGAATTATAAAATATATTGGAAATATAGAGGATGATAGTCTTATTGATGGGGCAAATATGATTGTAATCTGTGGTTTTGGGGAGAAGGGAAAGAGAGTATATGAGTATTTGACGAAAGAATACAATAGTATTGTTCTGTGTGATGCGCTAGAGGTTGGTGATTACCAAGGAAAGAAAATTGTATCGTATAGTGATATAGATAGATATCTTGATGCGGTATTCCTTGTCACTAATTTAGATATACGGGATACGGTTTACTTATTGAAGCGTTCCGGTATAAACAATATACATGTTATTACAAGGTAGAAGTCCGAAAATGAACTTGAAAGATTATAGTTAATAAAAATAGCGATATGGGAAGAATGGTCATTTACGGAAATGTCTCTTGAATAATTGTTTGAGCTGATATTTGGAGCAGATAATGTTGAAGTGAATAGTTATGGAAACGTCAAAACCGTGGTGGCCATGTTGTATGGTCTGTGCATTGAGGATTTGTTGAGGGACGCTTCCGATTATGATGATGAGCAGTTCCCAATCATTTTTTGTGTTGTCTTGAGAAAGAAGGATAACAGTAATGAATAGAGAAATAAACAGATTAAAGAATAACGAAACATGTACCGGATGCGGAGCGTGCGCAAGCATTTGTCAGGAGAACTGCATTGAAATGCGTTATGATCATGAGGGGTTTATCTTTCCATTGATCAGAGCTGAATCCTGTGTAGAGTGTGGGAGATGTTCAGAGATATGTCAGGCAATAGATAGTATACCGGGTGAAAAAGTGGGGGCAGTTTCGTTTAATCTTGCTGCGGAGTATGAGATACAAAAAGATAGTGCATCCGGAGGAGTATTCTATGTTTTGGCAAAACAATTTATTGAACGGGGACAATATGTTGCAGGAGCAGTATGGAAAGATGGCATATATGTTCAGCATGTTGTTTCAAACCGAATAAGTGATGTTGAACGAATGAGGCGTAGCAAGTATGTTCAAAGTGAGATAGGATCTTGTTATAAAGAAGTTAGACTCTTGTTAGAAGAAGGAAATGAGGTGTTATTTTCCGGTACTTCATGTCAGATTGCAGGTTTAAAAGCATACCTAGGAAAAGAATACGAAAAACTATTATGTGTGGGTATTATTTGCCTCGGAGTTTCTTCATCGAGTCTTTTGCGTCATCATATTTTAAGATATTCAGACGATGAGATTGAGCAGGTTGATTTTCGTAACAGAGATAAGATTGGTGTGGGGATTGGATTATACGTTCGTTTTAAATCAGGAAAAGAGATAGTAAAAAGGGGAATGTGGGAGGATTCTTATATATATCAGTACAGTATGGATATGATATGTAGAAGGAGCTGTTACAAGTGTAGATTTCGAAATAATTATCCTTGTGATGTGTTGATTGGTGATGCGGGACAAATCCAGCACTTTGTTTTAAAGAACGAAATGATGGAACGATCAGTCGTTTTTCCGTTAAGCGATAAGGGGCGAAAGGTAGTGTTTGGCAATCTTGATAGATTCAGATTTATTGGTCATTCATTATTGGATAAGATTATTGCATCTAACAACAATTCAATAATTAAATCTGAAACTGAGAATATAATTCTTAGGAATCAAGTATTTGATTCAACAATGTGTAATGGGGATTCCCCACACTTTGATGTTTTATTAGCTACACTGTGGGCCCCAAATTACGGAACTGTCTTGACTAATTATTCTTTATATAAAGCCGTTGAGAATATGGGATACTCAGTTGTCGCCTTGGCCCATTCGGGAAATGGAGTACCAAAGTATTGCGGTGGGTTTCTTCCAAAAGGCAATAGGGATTTTATTGCTGAGAACATGACATTATCATATCAGTATATGGAAAACACAGATATGAAGGGCTTGGCAGATATAGTTTTACTACCTTCTGACATACTATGGAATGAATATATTATGCGAGATTATGACTCTTTTCAAGTTTATTCGCTTAATTGGTGGAATGAAAGTGTTCGAAAAATTAGTTATGCAGTATCAATAGGGACAAGGGATGGCTTTCCTATAGAGCGAAAAGCTCTTTTTGCGAAGGCTTTGGACGGTTTCTCAGCTATTTCGCTCAGAGAGAAAAGCGGAGTCGATTGGATAAAGGAGTCATTTCATAAGGATGCAACGCACGTTTTGGACCCGGTTTTTTTATTGGGAAGAGAACACTATGATAGAATATGCCGTCATCCCGCAGGAGTATCAGATAAACCGGAATTAGTATTGTATGTCTTGAGAATCGATGAAGAATGGGCTTATTATATCAATGAACTTAAAAGAGCAACGAAAAAAAAGATTACCCTAATAGCCGGATGGGAGTTTTTGGAATGCAATAGATGGGAGATATCCAAATACGGGCTGGATAGTATTGTCACACCGCGCCTCGATATCACTGAATGGTTGTGGTATATAAAAAACGCGGAATGTATTATGACAAATTCTTGGCATGGAGCATGCTTTAGCGTAATTTTTGAAAAGAAGATGCTTGTTCACACAGAAAAGATGACGGATCGATTTGATACGCTATCCGAAATTACTGAATTATCTGAGCATTTCCGAGAACAAAAAAATGTGGTGGAAGATATACATATCATGTATTCACAAATAAATTATAAAAGCGTTTACGATATACTACAAACAAAGAGGCGGGAGTCGCATGATTGGTTGAAGACCGCTATCAAGGGTGATATATGATGATAAAAGACATTTTTGAAAACGAGGTATCCAGAACAGGGGACAATAAAGCAATTGATATTAGTTCCGATGAAGGCATGTGGGAGTATATAGATCTGTATACAACAGGGCATAGCGCTCAATGGGGGTTGTGTGAGGGTAGTTCTTTTAAGCGAATTATTTCACCCAGCATTAGATCAGAAGAAAGAATATATATATTTGGGGCAGGGTCAGCTGGAGGTCGGACATTTAAGTTGTTAAGTGATAGGGACATTGATATTGAGGGATTTATAGATTCATCAATTCACAAACAGGGGACATTCTACTACGGAAAGCGCATATGGAGCGTTGATGAAATAGCGGCTGATTCGTGTATTATTCTATCAAATCAATGGTTTAAAGAGATTTATGAAATGCTACAGGAAAGAATAAATATAGAGTCTTTTAGGATATATGTGGATTACGCTAATTCACTGTTTTATTCAGAAAGCCCGTTGATGCATATTCCGGTGCATGATACAGCTTCAGGGAAGGACAAAGAATTATGAACCCGGAGGTGTCCATTATTATTCCTATGTATAATGGTGAGAGGACAATAGGACGATGTCTTGAATCGGTTTGTTCACAGTCATTTAAGGATATTGAAGTAATAGTAATTGATGATGGTTCTGATGATAAAGGTTGCAAAATTGTTGAGAGAATTGCAGAAGATGACAAAAGGATACATTTATTTATAAACAATCATCAAGGTATTGTATTGTCTCGTAGATTTGGAGTAAACCACTCAACCGGAGATTACGTTATGTTTGTTGATTGTGATGACACGCTGGAGGAGATGGCCATTGATTATTTAGTGTCAAAGGCAGAGGAGTATGGTTCTGACATTGTTGTAGGTCAGGCACACGTTTTGAATGAAAATGGGAACAATATAGGAGGGGCTAAAAGAACTCTGGCAAAAGGATTCTATTACGGAAATAAGATGAAGGACCTATATTCAGTAATGATATCTGATGATGTTTTAGGTGGGGAAGGCGTGTTTGGAACGTGTTGGGCATCGTTGTTTAAAAAGAGCCTGTTAGAAATCAGTATAATGGAAATACCAAAGGAGATTGGCTATGGCGAGGATGCTGCGATTATTTATCTGTCTTTATTAAATTCTTCTTCGGTATTATTGAGTGATGAGTATGTGTATAATTATTACAAGATAGCTGGCACTACTTCAAAAACTCCCAGAGAATCAGCTTTTCGTGAGATCAGAGTTTTCTATGATTATATGAAAATGGTATTTGATAAATATGATGTTGAATTGCAATTAATTAAACAATTAAAAGTCTATACAGCAAGCTTATTGAGAATTGCTATCAACGCAAACTTTCCTTTTGAGGTTCTATCACAGTACACCATCGGAAGTGGGACAAAGGAGATAATAAAAGGGAAAAGGGTTGTAATATATGGGATGGGGAAGGCTGGCAAGAGCGCATATAATGAAATGATGGAAGAGAGAATTTGTTCCGATATTATCCTAGTGGATGAAAATAAACATGGAGAAGTAATCGATGGGATAACAATTCTTTCCCCAGAATACTGCGCTGATGATTCGAAATTTGATTATATTATTCTTGCACATTATGATCCAAACGCTCAAAAACAGATGTGTGTTAAGTTGGAAGAGATGGGTGTAGACAATGAAAAGATTCTATCCTGGATGCCCAAAAATAACGAGCGTGTATGGAGAATAGTTATATAAGTCTAGGAGAGAGGTATATAGGTGAAAACTATTGCATTTTATCTTCCACAGTTTCATAGGGTAAAAGAAAATGATGAATGGTGGGGAGAAGGTTATACAGACTGGACGGCGGTAAAGAAAGCAAAACAGATAAATGATCGTCAGAGACAGCCTAAAGTTCCGTTGAATAACAATTATTATGATTTATTAAACAAGGAAACAATAAAATGGCAGGCCACTATTATGAAAGAATATGGAGTGGATGGATTATGTTTTTATCATTATTGGTTTAAGTCAGGTAGAACTATTTTAGAAAAACCGGCAGAACTACTATTAAATTGGAAAGATATTGATATGCCATTTTGTTTTTCTTGGGCAAATGAGAGTTGGATAAGGACATGGAGTAATGTTCGCGGTAATGTATGGAATGATGAAGAGGAAACAGAAACGTGTAAAAACAATCAAGGAGTTCTTTTAGAGCAAGATTATGGAAGCAAGAAAGAATGGGAAGAACACTTTTATTATTTGCTTCCATTTTTTTTTGATAAAAGATATATTCGAGTGGATAATAAGCCTATTATCATAATATATAAGCCTGATGATATACCTTGTTTAAATCAAATGATAGAAAACTGGAAAGCGTTGGCAGTTAATAATGGCTTAAATGGATTGTTTGTGGTTGGAACAAATACTTCTTTGAGAGTATTTGATAGGACAATTAGTGTTGAACCACAGAATACAGGTATGGTGGCAGGGCAACTGTTTGATTATTATAGTACTGTTGCTGATAGGGTAGTTCAAAATGCATATAGGGCAGGTGCTAATACATATTTTTGCGGGTTTACAGGTTATGATGATACTCCTCGAAGAGGGAGAAATGGAAAAGTATATTTAGAGTCTACTCCAGAATTGTTTTATAACATGATGAAGTCATTATACTATATTGGAAATTTTCGTGGGAATGAATTGATGTTTATAAACGCCTGGAATGAATGGGGGGAAGGGATGTATTTGGAACCGGATGAAGAATTTGGTTATGGATATTTACAGGCAGTTCGAAGGGCACAAGAAGACTATTTAACAATAAACGATTTTGAGAAAAAAGCGTTAATGGAATTAATATGCTATGGTGATATATGGGAGGATGATCTGGCGATACAAAAACGAAATGTGCTTTTTTATCAAGGATTATCTAGAATCATCGATAAATGGTTGTATGTTAAAGAAGAAGGTAAGACAATTTTAGAAAAGATAATTAATAAAAAAATGACAATTGCTATTTATGGAATGGGATACTTGGGAAAACACTTATATAAGGAACTTATGAGTAAGGACATCCCTGTTGCATATGCTATAGATCAAAAGGATAAAAAAATACAGGGGCTTAAAGTGTTTAAGCCAGACGATGAGTTAATTAAAGTTGATATGATTATTGTTACGCCATTTTTGGACTATGAGATAATCTATAAATTCTTGAACGAACGAGGCATAGCAGATGGAATTATTTCGATTGAGGAACTTGTGAATGATGCGTTTAGGTAGATTGTGTACCCTTATAAGGAGCTTATGATAGGACTCGTGTAAATCGTTTATGAAAATAGTAGTATTTGGGACCGGTATTATATTCAAAAGGAACTATAAAGAGTTAATCAGCGAAGAAATAATAGCAATCGTCGATAATGACTTAAACAAGCAGGGACAGATTGTTGAAGATCATTATATTTCAAGCCCTATTAGAATTATTAATAAGTGTGAATACGATTATGTTGTTATAGCGGTGGGGCGTTCAATGCAAGAGGAAATAAGTATTCAACTTAGGGATATGGGCGAAAAGGACGAAAAAGTACTATCTATAAGTGAGTTTTTGGGTATGAAATACCCAGACAGGGATATTTTCCCGGTGGCCACAAACGGTATAAGAAAAGCACTGATAATATGTAACGAATTGGGATATCATGGGGTACCAATTGTTTCATTGAGATCAGCGTTGTGTTTAAAGGAACTTGGTTATGATGTGACACTAGCCTCTCCGTGCGAGAATTGTGTATTCATTAAAGAAGCAAATCAGAAGGGTATAACAGTGGTGATTCAGAAATCATTGTTATATCCTTCAAAAAAGAGTCTTGAATGGATCAATCAATATGAATTTGTTTTAGTGAATTCATATGTAATGGTTTTATGCGCATTGAAAATAGCAGAGAATAGAAGCGTTGTTCTTTGGGTACATGAGAATAGTCCGGATTATAAAGGATTGTTTTTTAGAAGGAATATGATTGATGAATACCTAAAAGAATACAATGACAGAATAAAGATCATAGCAGTAAGTAGTATTGCAGAAAAGAACTTTCGTGTCATACATAATTATTATGGAAGCATTGAAACTATTCCTGTTGCGGTTGAAGATTGGGAAATAAAGCGGATAGATAAGAAGAAAACAGAGAAGTTATTTGCGATTATAGGAGGGATAGAAAGTCGAAAGGGTCAAGACGTTTTTTTGGATTCGTGGGAAAAAGTCGATGAAAATCTAAAGAAGAGCATTATTGTTTATTTTATCGGGAAAATACCAGACAACAAATATTATGAAGAGATAGCAAAACGTATCTCAAAAGATGACAGGTTTGTTTTCTATAATGAGGTTGATCAGAGCAAGATTAAAGAATTATATCAAGAGGTAGATGTTGTTATTGTTCCATCAAGAGAGGAAACGATGTCCATGGCCGCTATCGAGGCAATGATGATGGGTTGCAATTGCATAGTTTCGAATAAGTGCGGAATCGCTGACTATATAAAACACAAAGAGAATGGTATGGTTTTTGATATTGAACATCCGGAGGAATTAGCACAGCTCATGGAGTGGTGCTTTTTTCATGAAGAAGAATTGTCATCTATGAGGATAGAAGGCAGAAAAACATATGAACAGTTGTTTTCTATGGCTAATCTAAAGAATAGTTTTAAATGTTTATTAACAGAAATGGGCAAGGAAGGGTGACATAATAATGAATAGGATTAGTGTTATTATTCCAGTGTTTAATGCATATGATGATGTAAAAAAATGTGTAGAGAGTATATTGAAATATGTGAACAACAACCGAGTGTTCATTATAAATGATAGAAGTACTGATCATAGAGTATCAGTATTTCTGAATTCTATTCGTCAGCAAAATGTAATAATAATTAATAATGATAAAAATCTTGGGTTCACAAAAAGTGTGAATATTGGTATGAAAGCCTCGGGGGAAGACGACGTGGTGTTATTGAATTCTGACACTGTTGTCACTAGAAATTGGCTGGAAAAACTTGCCTTATCCGCGTATAGTAAAGAAAAAGTAGCGACAGTAACTCCGTTATCAAACAATGCTACTATTTGTTCTGTTCCAATATTTATGGAAGAAAACTTGCTGCCATTAGGGTACAGTGTAGACAATTATGCGGAATTAGTTGAACGAGTAAGCAAAAGAGTATATCCAGAAATTCCCACAGCGCATGGGTACTGTATGTATATTAAGAGAGAAGCATTGAATAAGGTTGGTTTTTTTAATGAAGAATTGTTTAAGAAGGGATATGGAGAAGAAAATGACTTCTCGTTTCGGGCAATTAATGAAGGATATATTAATATTATGTGTGATGATGTATTTATTTATCACAAGGGAACGGCATCATTTAAGGTTACTGACAAAGATAGATTCTGTGAGGAACACCTTGTTTTATTAGAGAGCATATACCCAAATCATATGAAGGAAATACGTGTTTATATTCAAAATGATCCAAATAGATTTGTTCGTGAAAATATTGATATGAATACGAAAAAGCATGAGATCCCCAAAACAGAAAAGGAATCCGTGCTGATTTTTGGAATTGGGAAAAAATATAAAATGTATAAAACCATTGTAGAACAATACTTTAATGTGAATGGATATATAGACAATTATAAATGTCAGCAGGCATTTGAAGGGGAGAAAATTAATAGTCCTCGTGAATTAGAGCAGCTGAATTATGATTATATTCTTATAATGGCACAGCAAGAGCATATGATAGTTGATCAGTTGGTCAACATGAAAGTGGAAAGGGAAAGAATACTTGATTTTGCGGCCTTCCAAGAACATATACGAGAATTATATGATCATTATAACAAAGAACTAATGCAATGAGAAAACTTGTAATATAAGTGCTAGAGGGATAATAGTAAGTGAGAGTAATTGTATTTGGGACAGGTCTAAGGTATCAGAATAATAAAGGCAAACTTGATTCTCTGATTGTTGTAGCCTTTTCAGACAATGCGAAAGAGAAACAAGGAAAAATCTTTGAGGGTAGTATGGTTGTATCACCACTTGAGATAAAGAATTATGAATATGACTGGATAGTAATTGCATGCAAGGCTGTGAATGAGATAACAGAACAATTAATTGGACTTGGTATTGATCGTGGTAGGATATGCGATATTACAGATTCTATTTTTTTGGATAGCATTATAAAAAGAAGAGAAAAGCTAATTTGTAGGGATAGATGGTGTTCTAATAAAGGCAAACGGAAGGTTTTGCTCATTTCACATGATTTGTCGCTGACCGGTGCTCCAATGGCATTATACTATTTGGCAAAAGTATTGATAAAGAATGGTTTTGGCGTGTCATTATACTTTGCTGGATCAGATCAAATGCTAGCAGATTTTATCGAGTTGGGAATCTCAGTGAGTCGATTTGTGAAATTTGACCTAACGGAAGAAGAAATAATTGAGATAGGGAATGACTATGATCTTGTAATTTGCAATACAACAGTAGTATTTCATATTGTAAAGATGATTGATGAGTGTTTAATCCCGTGCATTTGGTGGGTTCACGAATTGGCAACGGGTTATCCTTTTGTTCCGGAAGCTTTTGAGTTAAGGGGCAAAACTAGGGTGTTGGCTGTGTCAGATAGAGCTAAAGGCGATATAGAAAAACATTTAGGTAGACAATGTGATATTCTTCATTATATGATCCCAGAATATAAAAAACTACAAATACAATGGAATGATGTCGATGATGATAAAATAATTTTTTTGATGGTTGGGATCGCCATAAGAAAGGGTATAGAACTACTTGAGAGTTGCCTTATCACTAATGAAGAAAAATGGAGAGGCAAGGCATGGTTTTGCTTGATCGGGGATACTGAAATAGAGTTGAGAGATGTCCTAAAAGAAAAAACAGATTATGTACGTTTTCTTGGGAATATTAGACAGGACACAGTATTGGAATTGTATGATAAGGCAGATGCCATTCTTTGCCCTTCGATAATAGATACTTTGCCTATGTCTGTCACTCAAGGCTGGATGATGAAAAAATGTACTATAGTCTCGGATACGGTGGGTTCTTCTAGCATGATAAGAAACTATTATGATGGAATCATATTCAAGTCACAGGACGCTGACGAGCTAGCATTGAGCATACAATGGGTGATGGATAATAGAGAAGAAGCAAGAGAGATTGGAAGAAGGTCACATCGATTATATAATGATCATTTTAGTGAAAATATTTTTGAAAAAGAACTCATGGGGCATGTTAATGCGGTTATAAAGGAGACTTATGCACATTAAGGTATCAGTAATCTTACCATCTTTAAATATGGCAGCCTATATTAGGCAGTGTATTGAAAGCATACTTATGCAGACGCTTGATGGGATTGAGATTCTCTGCATAGATGCAGGCTCTACAGATGGAACTTTGGAGATTATACGGGAATATGCTTCAAAGGATTCACGGATTAGCATATTTCAAACGGATAAAAAAAGCTACGGTTATCAAGTGAATCTGGGGATAAGGGAAGCAAAAGGGGATTACATTGGGATTGTCGAGACGGATGATTATATTGAACCTGATATGTATGAGATCTTGTGCATGACAGCAGTAGGTAACAATGCTGATATTGTGAAATGCGGCAGGTACGAGGTTTACGAATATGATAACAGCAAAAGTATAGAAGTAGTAGCAGATTATATTCCAAGTGGCAGGAGTGGGTATGTTGTGTTATCGCCGGAAAAAGACACCTCTGTTCATCATTGGGATGCCAACGTATGGAACGCACTATATAGGAGAGATTTTCTGCTTGATAATAGAATACTATTTAATGAGACGCCAGGCGCCGCATTTCAGGATATAGGATTCTTTCATCTTGCGATAAACGAGGCAGAAAAAATGGTGTATATCCGTAACCCGCTGTATCATTATCGGAAGATGAGACCAGGAGCATCTACATGGAACCCCCGATGTTTGGAGTATATATTTGTAGAATGTAAAACCTTGTTGGATAGCGGACGATTGAAAAAAAAACATCTTATGGATTTCTATAAATGGATGATGCCATCTGTATTGGGCGAATATGAAAAAGCAATGCAACTATCGGAATTTGATGAAGAAAGATTAATCTGTCCGGAAGCACTAGTGTGGTTTGAGAATACATTCAGAGCAGGGATAAGAAATCAGATTATTGGTATAGATGATATGGATATTGGATATAGGCAGAGATTATTATTATTTCTTATAGATAGGGTGGCTTACATTGACAATTATCGTAGGGGAATAGAAAAACTTAATAAATGGATTCGGGAATTGCAGGCGGTGTTGAAGGGAAGAGACTTAATCCTGTTTGGGGCGGGAAATTACGGAACACTGGTTGCTCAATTCTTAATACACAATGGGGTGATGCCAACTGCTTTTGCTGAGAACAGTACATGGCTTAGAAATATGACAATGTGGGGGATTCCGGTATGGAATGGGGATGAAGCAGCCGTAAAATTTAAGGATGCTTTTTTTCTTGTATGTAGTAAAGATGGGAATGATGAGATGAAAAAGCAATTGAACAGATGGGGGATATCCGGGGAGCAGATAGGCATTTTTGATGGGAAAGATCAAAAGCTTATTAAATCAATGCGATTACAACCTATTTTATTACAAAATAACGAGGTGAGCAGTATATGTTCAAGGTAAGCATTCTTCTGCCATCCTTAAATGTGGTAGATTACATTAAGCAATGTGTGGATAGTGTTACATCTCAGACACTGAAAGAGATAGAGATATTATGCATAGATGCCGGATCAGAAGACGGTACTCTTGAGATTCTGGAATCAGAATCAGCAAAAGATTCCAGGATTAGGTTGATCCATTCAGAAAAGAAGAGTTACGGGTACCAGATGAATCTAGGGATCAGGGAGGCAAAAGGTGAATACATAGGAATTGTGGAAACCGATGATTATGTGGATCCTGACATGTTTGAAATACTCTATGAAAGAGCAATAAAGGATAACTGTGACATGGTAAAAGGGGCACTGTACGATGTGTATCCTTTTGACAGAGGCAGGACGAAAGAAATGTTTTATGATTACGTACCTGTCGGAACTGTTCCCGGAGAATCTTTCTCACCAGATGATAGGCCGAAGGTGCATGAATGGGATGGCAATATATGGAATGGAATCTACAGAAGAGATTTTTTGCTAAAGAATAATCTTGGTTTTCAAGAAACTCCCGGTGCATCATTTCAGGATATCGGTTTTCAACAAAGGGTGCTAAATGCGGCCGAAAAGGTAGCATATATAAGAGCACACTTTTATCATTACAGGAAAGTCAGACCTGGGGCATCCACATGGAATCCCAAATGTGTGGAATACATTTACAAAGCCTATTATGATCTTTTAGAAGATCCGGGATTAAAGGAAGGGCATAAAAAATATATCTATAATAGGATGGTTCCGGCGTTTTTGTATGAGTTGAACAAAGCTTTGTATTTGTCGGATTATGATATTAACTTACCCGGGCTTCGAGAGGCTGTCAATTGGTTTGAGGAGAGGATTCACAGTGCTTTAAAGGAGGGTTATTTCTCTTTTGATGAGATCGTTGAATTGTTTTTGACAGATACTATGCTGTATTTTGCAGATAAGGGTATGTATATCAGAGAGATAAAAAATCGCATGGAAGCAATGAATGCCTTTTTGGACGAGATTCGGGAAAGAAATACGGATGAAGAACTGATAGTATTTGGATTTGGAAGATACGGGCATATGCTGACAAACTTTTTGTTGATGAATGGTGTATGGGTAGATGGGCTGGCAGATAATCAGCCGTGGGTAAATAATACATCTTATCTGGGAATAAAGATTTATAGTGCAATGGATTCAGTCAGAGCACATAAAAATGCGTTATTCGTCATTGCAAATAAAAGCAATGGGAAGAATATCAGCATTCAGTTACAGGAATACGGAGTAGATGAGAAAAAAATCATGATGTTTGACGGTTCTGACAAATGTCTTCTTGAGGGTATAAGAAGAGGAACCATTTTGCCCAGGTGATTAAGAAAAACAGGGAACTTGTATAATGGATAAACTGATAAATGATAGCGTAAAACGAGTTAGATTTTCTTTGGAAATGTGGTATCCAAGGAAGAAGAACACAGACACTCTGATCGTTTATGATGATATGGATGATGTATCAGATGAACTCGTAGAGGCTTTTGATAATGCTGTAAAGATTGTTGCTTCTGATAGTATTCCGGAAAACGGAGTATATGACTATATTCTTTGCATGGCCTTGCCGGAAAAGAAGTGTAATCCGGTTGTATTTCTGGAATCCTTATTAGGACACCTTAAAGAATCTGGAATACTATTGTTTCCAATGAATAATCGTTTGGGAATCAGGTATTTTTGTGGTGACAGAGATCCGTATACAGATAGGGTATTTGATGGTGTTGAGAATTATGTCAATACGGGAATTCTAAATAGTGATGGTCATATAGGGCGGATGTATTCCAGACATGAGATGGAGCAAATGATGAATATGGCAGGGGTTAAAAAGAGCAGGTTTTACTCTGTCTATTCCGGCCTTGAAATGCCATTGCATCTTATAGCTGATGGGTATATTCCAAATGAGGATCTGGCAAATCGTGTGTTACCGGCATATCATTATCCGCCTACAGTTTTTCTTGAGGAGGAAAGGCTGTATGGCTCCATGGCTGAGAATGGTTTGCTACATACTATGGCAAATACGTACCTGATAGAATGCGGAAAAGAAAAATCAAAGCTTTTGGATGTCAAATATGTGACTGCTTCCATGGAAAGAGATCGTGATAGGGCCTATTATACTATTATTAATGGAGACAATACGGTTACAAAAAAGGCAGCGTTTCCTGAAGGCGAAACAGGACTAAAGGAGTTGGTCGTAAATCAGAAAAAGCTGTCTGAAAGAGGGCTGGAAGTAGTACAAATAACTCCGGGTATAAATGAGATTTCAATGCCATATATAGACGCGCCTACGGGGCAAAAAGTATTACAAGAGTTGCTTGTAAAAGATAAGCAGCTTTTTTTTAAGGTATTTGATCAGTTTATGGAGCAGATTGACAAGGCGGCTGAGATCATAGAAATTGACAGCGAATATGGACCACTATCAAAATATGCCTTTATGGATATGGTCCCGTTAAACAGTTTCTATATTAACGGACGCTTTGTATTTTTTGATCAAGAGTTTAAGAAAAAAGACTTTCCTATAAATGTCGTTAAAACCAGGGCACTACTTACTTTCTTTGCATACCATGATGAACTTAGATTTGTTGAAAGGGAGCTTTACGAACGGTATGGCTTATGGGAGAAAAAAGGGTTATATACTGAAAAAGAATGGGAGTTTCTAGGCAATCTGTGGAGTGAGGACGAGTTAAAACCATATAGGGACAGGATAAGAAGAGACACACCGATTACTATTGAGAATCGTAAGCGAATGAATACTCCCAGTGATTACAGTATGTGTACTAATCAAGACTATGATAGGCAGACTCCCAAGCCCTACCACATCGGCTACGTTGCAGGGGCATTTGACATGTTCCACATCGGGCATCTAAATCTGCTGAGGCGGGCAAAGGAAAGATGCGATTATCTGGTGGCTGGGGTTATTTCAGATGAGAGAGTCTTTGAGCTGAAGAAGAGAAACCCCGTGATTCCCTGTAATGAGAGGATGCAGGTGGTGGCAGGCTGCAGGTATGTGGATGAGGTTATCGAGCTGCCTCTAGGCGGGGCAAGCATCAGGGATGCCTACGAGAGGGTGCATTTTGACTGCATGTTTTCCGGAGATGACCATGCAAATGACCCGGGATGGCTCATGGAGCAGGAGTACTTGCGAAGCCTTGGGTCGGATATCGTATTTGTTTCCTACACCAAAGAAACCAGCTCTACCGATATAAGAAAGAAGATAAGCCAGAGGAATCTGGAACTCACGACGGAGAAAAACTACAAGTGGATATATACATATGATTACGCGCCGGAGTCGATGTGGGAGCCCTGGCGGGATGAAGTGTACAAGAATTCCGGGGAAAATGTGGATAACCGGGAACGCAAATCCACCCCTGCGTGGATAACTAAAGAGGCAGAGAATGTCGTATCACGCCTTAAGGAGTATGTACCGGCATATATTCTTCTTGCTGATTCCCACTTCACATATAACGGGACCTGGGAGGATACACTTGCTTCATTGAAGGCTGTCTCAGAACGGACGAAGATCAAGGGAATCATTCATCTGGGAGATATGACGGATGGTCTTCTTCCCCTTAAGAAAACAACCGAGATAGAGAAAGGCTGTATTGAGGATATGGAAGGCCTGGGCACAGACCTTTATCTTGTTCCCGGCAATCACGACTATAATTATTTTCGAGGCAATCCGGAGGTAAAATATCCGGAAAAACCCCGGTACTTTATAGACAATAATGAGCAGAAGATAAGACTTATATTTATTGATTCCTTTGATCCTAAGGAAGAAGTAAGATACGGTTTTACGAAGGAATGTATCAGCTGGCTGGATAAGACTCTGGAAGCTTTGCCGGATGACTACAATGCCATCATCTTCTCCCACCTGACCCCCTTAGTCCGCCTCCAGGCCTGGACCAAGGACATTCGTAATCGAAATGACCTTATAGCCGTCATGGATAAGTATGCCGACCGCATCCTTGCTTTTATAAACGGCCACAACCACTGCGACCACATTTTCAATGACTTAAAGAACGGGAAGTTCCCCATTATCTCAATTAACTGTGCCAAGTGTGAATACTTCACGGAGCATAAACCGGCAGGAGCCATAGTTCCGGAGCGCCGCCTAGGAGACCGCAGCCAGGAAAGTTTTGATATAATGCAGATAGATCCGGACAAGAAAGAAATCTACTTTACCCGCTTCGGCGCCGGGCAGGACCGAATCATAAAGGGCGGAAAAGGAAGCTTTATATAGGATGATTATGGGTAATCCTTCATTTTCAATATGTATCATCACAAAAGATGAATCTGCGAAGCTTGACCACTGTCTATCGGAGATAGAGAAGCGCATAGATGTGGGAAAAGATGCGGAGTTGGTAGTTGTGGATACGGGCTCTTCCGATGGAAGCGTGGAGATTGCAAAGAAGCATGGAGCCATGGTTTATCACTTTGAGTGGATAAATGATTTTGCGGCGGCAAAGAACTACTCCCTTGAGATGGCGACCTGCGACAGGATACTTCTTTTAGATACGGATGAGTATCTTGAAGAGTTCAAGATAGAAGATATTGAAAGGGTTTTCTCCAAGGGAGAAGACTCTATAGGCCTCTTCCTGCGAAAGAACCACTTTATCACCGGCGGTCAGAGCCGGGTCACTAATGAGTGGGTGCCCAGGATCTTCTCAAAAAAACACTATCATTATGAAGGCGTTGTCCACGAACAATTGGTAAGCCTTAAGGGGAAAAGTGAAGAAGCACCCCGGTTCAGGACCGCAATAGTGGTGGATCATGACGGATACATGCTCAGCCCGGAGGACATTCAAAAGAAGGCAGATAGAAATATAGAGCTGCTGATTAAAGAAAGAGATAACCTGGAGAATAATAAGGCCTCAGCCAACGAGAAGGCATACGTGTTATACCAGTTGGGGAAAGCATATTATTATAAGGGCGATTACAAAAGGGCGGCGGATTATTTTGATGAAGGACTTTCTTTTGATTTAAATGAGCGGCTGGAATACGTAGTTGATATGGTGGTTTCATACGGCTACTCCCTTATCAATTCAGGAAGAGAGCAGGAGGCTGTTAAGCTGGAAGGAGTCTTTGATACCTTTTCTTATGACGCCGACTATCTCTTTGTAATGGGTCTCATTTATATGAAAAATGCCCTGTTTGAAGAGGCAATAGACGCTTTTAAGAAGGCAACCCAATGTCCTGAATGCAGGGTGGAAGGAACCAACGGATATCTTGCCTTCCATAACATCGGTGTTATATACGAGTGTACCGGCCGTGCAAATGAGGCAAAGGAATACTACAGAAGAAGCAAAGAACTGAAATCATAAGGAGTGTTAGTTTTGAAGGACAATATAACCGGGCTTAGAGAAGTACAATTAGATCTTATAAGGGAGTTTACATCAGTGTGCAAAGAGCATGGGCTGAAATACTATGCCTTCTTTGGCACCCTGCTTGGTATCATGAGAAATGAAGGGTATCTTCCCTGGGATGATGATGTAGACCTTGCAATGCCTATGGAAGACTATGAATTGCTGTGTGCTCATCCCGACTGGTTTAATAGGGACAAGTACACCTTGCAGACCCCCATAAGCAGTGGTAATCCTACCTTTGCCAAGCTGCGAAAGAACGGCACAACCGCCCTTCGTACAGACCTTATCACAGAGCTTAAGGCCGGCGGTCATCACGGCATTTGCATAGACATTATTCCCTTGTCCGACATTCCGGGAATGAATAGTTATAACACCCCTACCATTTCAAACCCTGATAAGAAGGAAAAGGTATATTTAAAGGAATGGTTTGAACCGGATAAGACAGCGACTTTCGAAGGCTTGGAGATAAGCATCCCCGCAAATGCCCGCAAAGTTTTATCGGAGACTTACGGTAGCTGGGCCTGGCCTGCAGGAGCCAGAGAGAGCTACCCCACTTACTGGTTTTTTGATACGGAAAAAAGCTACGAAGATTATGTTAAGAGATTCACCAGCATGATCCCTGCCATGGAAGGCAAGAAGGTCTTCCTCTTCGGGGCAGCAGATTCCCTTCGCATCTGGCTGGAACGCTTTGATAAGAAAGAAGACGTAATATGCACCTTTGACAATGATCCCGGGAAATGGGGCAGCAAGGCCTACGATGTGGAGGTGAAAAACCCGGAGACCCTTCCCGACCTCCTAAGCAAGAATAAGGACGCCGTGGTGATCATTGTAAGCCTTTGGCACCAGGATATCGGAAAGCAGCTGGAGAAGATGGGTGTTACAGACTACTATGTATACCTGGATGATTATTATGACGAGAAAGTTGGGAATAAGGTTGTCCGCAGAGAGGACATGGATTTCGGGGAGAAGAAGATCCCCATTTGGAGGGGGTAGAAAAAATGAACCAAAAAACCCCGTCCCCAATGGGTCAAAAGAAGGTTTCTGTTATAGTACCTATGTATAATGCTTCACAAACCATAGAAGAATGTCTGGACAGTCTCACTGCCCAGACTATTTTTACTGACATGGAGCTTATTTTGGTAGATGATTGCTCCACAGACGATACCCTAGTCAGAGTATCAAAATATGAAAAGAAATACCCGGAAAATATAATGATTGTTACTCTGGACCAAAACGGCGGACCGGGGCGGGCCCGGAACATAGCAATGGAGTATGCAAGTGGTGAGTATATAGGCTTTGTGGACTCCGATGATGCCGTGGTTCCTAATATGTACGAGCATTTATATAAGGAGGCAAAAAAAACAGAAGCGGATGTGGTAGACGGCGGAATCCTGAATAAAGCCACGGATGAAGCCATAGTATACACGGCTGACGACCTGACGGGGATACCCGATGATCACAAAAGAAGCATTCTCATCACCTCCGGAGGCTATATCTGCAGCAAGATTTTCCGAAGAGAATTTCTTTTGCAGAACAACATAACCTTCCGTGAAGAATATGTTCTTGAGGATATGGACTATATCTTGGAGGTCTTCTGCAAAATGAAGAGCATTTCCTCCGTAAAAGAAATACTATATATTTACCGGGATACAGGAGCCTCCCTTTCCAAGACGGCTCAGGTGGACAAATATCTCCACAGTACCATGACCGCCATGGAGGCCATTTATGAGAAGCTGTCTCCCCTGCCTTTCTATGAGGGCATAAGGGAAGCGGTGGAATATGCCATTATACAGCTCTACTCATTTTCGGTGAATATTAATCTCAAGGCATTAAGTGACGGTATTAAGACCCGCAAGGAGGGGGAACAGACCCGCAAAGATCTGAAGAAACTTAAGAACAAACTGGTCCGGGGTGGCTATGACAATAAGTTCGTTCGTGACAAAATCAGTAAAACTGATATAATGTTGATGAAGGAGAACGACTTGACATGAACCCCATTGACATATTAATAATAGTATTCAGCGTCCTGCTGTTTGTATTTTATATATATCAGGGGCTGTATATCATTATGGCTTTGACCCACAATCCTCCATATTTCGAGGAGAAGGGGCAGTACAGATACGCATTTCTCATATCAGCCAAGAATGAAGAGAACTGCATTAAATATCTGGTTAAGAGTATCAAGAGACAGAAGTACCCAAAGGATTTATATACAATATTTGTTTGTGCGGATAATTGCGATGATAATACCGCTGAAGTGGCCAGGGCTGCGGGAGCCGTTGTTTATGAGCGGCATGATGAGAGCAAGCCGGGCAAAGGCTACGCCCTTGATTATATGATTAAGAAGATCAGGGACGATTACGGCTATGACTCCTTCGACGGTTATTTTGTATTTGATGCGGATAATCTCCTGGACGAGAATTATCTTGCGGAGATGAATAAGCTTTTTTCCAACGGTTACCGGATCATTACATCCTATCGTAATTCCAAGAATTATGACAGTAACTGGGTCAGCGCCTCCAGCGGTATGTGGTTTTTGCGAGAAGCGAGACACTTAAACCGGGGCAGGATGCTTCTTGGGATAAGCTGTATGGTATCCGGGACGGGGTATGTGATCCACAAGGACATTATCAAGGCCCAGGACGGATGGCCTTATTACAAGCTGACGGAAGACGTGGAATTCTCCGTTAATAATATCCTTGCGGGAGAGAAAATAGCCTACTGCAGCAGGGCGGTGTTCTATGATGAGCAGCCCATCCATTTTACGGATTCATGGAAGCAGAGGCTGCGGTGGACCAAGGGATTTTACCAGGTGCTTTTCGACAAGGGCGGAGCGCTTTTTGCGGGGATGTTTAAGAAAGGCGGGTTTGTCTGCTATGATGTACTTACCGTCATTTCCCCGGGAGTAGTATTTACATTTAACTGCGTCGCGTCGGCAGTGCTGCTTATGATAAAGGCAGACTTTGCTCCGGAGGTTTTCTTAAGACTTACCGGGCAGCAGATCCTTACCGCCACCGTGGGAACCTATATCCTGGCCTTTCTGGTGGGGCTTACGGTAACGGTAACGGAGTGGAATAAGATCCTGTGCAGCGGATTTAAGAAGATATTGTATCTTTTCACATTTCCCATATTTATGCTCAGCTATGTGCCCATTGCCATACTGGCACTTTTTGTGGATGTGAAATGGTCCCAGATCAAGCATCCGGTGGCTATATCAGACGAGGATATGCTCACCAGATGGAAGAGAAAATAATATTTTTTATAATGAGGGTTAAGGATAACCCTGTCAAAGTCGATATGTATTAATGAGTGAGTAAAGATGCTCATTCGACCAAGAGTTTATACTTTTTTAATAATTATTTTGAAAAAACCCTTAAGATTTACTAAGGACCTTCCGATATTAAGAGTATAAAACCTAGGTAAGAATGACGCATACTTTACAAGGAGGTGGATCATATGCGTATAGATGCATACAATGCTATTAATCAGATTTATAACACTAAGAAGACAAAGAACGTTTCAGGTCCTTCTTTTAAGACAGGTACAGACAAGGTAGAGATTTCTTCCTTCGGTCAGGCTTACCAGATTGCAAAGAAGGCAGTGGCTGAGACTCCCGATGTCAGAGCAGACCGTATCGCCGACATTAAGGCACGTATCCAGAACGGTACATATGACGTTGATGATGAGACTTTCGCTGATGCACTGATCAACAAGTATTTCGGTGATAACTAATTAACCCACAGGAAATGAGGAAACGTGAGTGGCAGGTTTAATGGATAATCTCATTACGCTTCTTACCGATGAGTGTGAAGCCTATGAGAAACTGGTAAAGGTGTCCTCGCAAAAGACCCGGACTATTATCGACGGTAACATCGAAGCGTTACAGACTATAACCGCGAAGGAGCAGGAATTAACAGATAAGCTCCAAAGCATGGAAAATAAGCGCCTGGAGACTGTTAAGGATATTGCCATAGTCATTAATAAAGAAGATGAGAATCTAACCATTACTCGTCTTGCAGAACTTATGGACGGTCAACCGGATGTTCAAAAACAATTACTTGAACTACGGGATCGTCTAAAAGTCGTTTTAGGGGAAATGAAAACCGTTAATGACAAGAATGAGATGCTTCTTAAACAGGCGATAGAGATGGTAGAATTCGATATCAGTCTTGTAAAGAGCCTCCGGCAGGCACCGGAGACGGCGAACTACAACAAGAACGCATACAACACGGGAACATTGCTGGGGAACTCAGGATTTGATTTTAAACAGTAGTTTTAGTTAATGGGAGGATTTGCGGATGTCAACATTCGGTGGATTATATGTAGGTAACTCCGGAATATCGGCAAACCAGAATTCATTAAATACAACAGCACATAACCTTGTAAATGTTAATACAAAGGGATATACAAGGCAGCAGGTATACCAGGCTGATATAGCTCTCGGTACAGTAGGAGCATCATCTGCCAATATGCTTCAGGCGGGTCTTGGTGTATCTTATGCAGAAGCCCGTCAGATAAGAGACGTTTTTCTTGATAGATTTTATCGGACAGAGGCAGGTAGAGACAAGTTCTATGATACTGAATATTCAGGGGTCAAAGAACTTGAATTATTCTTCGGAGAGCTTGAAGGAGTTGCATTCCAGGATTCCATCCTTAATCTCTATCAGGCAGCTGAAGAGTGGGACAAGATTCCTGACGATTCTAACAACTTAGATCTTTTCATACTTAAGTCATACGAGTTCTTAGAGAGAGCCGATTCCGTATATACAGGCATCAAGGATTTCCAGAGAGATATTAATGATAAAGTTACAGATCAGGTTGACCGGATCAATGAGATAGGAAAAGAGATGGTCAAGCTTAATAAGACCATCATCAGAATAGAGGCAGCAGGAGTCGAGAAAGCCGACGACCTTAGAGACCAGCGTAACGCATTGTTGGATGAGCTCAGCGAATACATCAATATCGATTACGAAGAGCTGCCGGACGGCCTGATCCTTGTTAAGGCAGAGGGTGAATATTTCGTTAACAGGTCTCATATCAATGAGATGGGTCTTTACAGAGATAATGTTACAGGTTTTCTTACACCGGTATGGCCCCACCTGGCAAAGGAAGGGGAGCCGGTAGAAGATCACCCGGTATTTGATTTTACCCATGGAGTAAGAAGTGCCAATAACAGTGACGTAGGCTCATTAAAGGCCATGATCCTCTTAAGAGGAGACAGAACGGCTAATTACACAGATATCGACGGACTTTCGGCTGATGAGTACTCGGAAGGTCTCCAGATGAGGACAATGATGAACGCTCAGGCTGAACTTGATCAGTATATACATAATATGGTGACCCAGATCAACGAGCTGCTCTCACCTACCACTACCATCAAAGATGATCTGGGATTTTCATATAAGGTATGGGATGAGAACGGACCTTACGGTTCAAACGGAACTCCTCCCGGTGAGGAATTGTTCATAAGAGACGGTGTTCCCAGATATACAGAGAAAGTCCTTTACATAGACGGCAAGCAGAAGACATGCTACGTGTATAACGAAGAGGACCCGACCAAGCCGGATACTCTTTATACGATAGATTCTCTTACTATCAATCCCAAGCTGATGGATGATGAGTCACTTCTTCCGCACCTCACCAGAAACGGAAGTGTTAACTATACGCTTACCAGCGCAATGGTGGATCTCTTTAGTACAAGAAGCATGGCGCTTAATCCCACAGATGGGACGATGCTTACTCCTCTGGAGTATTACCAGAACATGATCAACATGTTTGCCAGCGAAGGAGAGACATACAAGAGCAAGGAAGTAACCATCGCGGCAACGGTAGAATCTATCGGCAACAAACGTCAGGAAGTTGTGGGAGTATCATCAGACGAAGAACTTTCCAACATGATTAAATTCCAGAATGCATTTAATGCATCTTCCAGATATATCAACGTAGTAAATGAAATGATAGAGCACATAATCACAAGATTATAAGAGGTGGTTTCATGGCATCAACATTTTTCGGTTTAACGGTAGCAGGATCAGGTCTTACCACATATAACGCAGCCATTAATACAACAGCCAACAACGTAGCCAATGTCAGGACAGAGGGTTACACCAGACAGGTTGTTGAGCAGCGTGCTGCCGAAGCCCTTCGTGCCAACACCAAATACGGAATGATCGGCTCAGGTACCGAAGCTACGGAGATTAAGCAGATCAGAGATTTTTATTATGATACCAAGTTATGGAACAATAACTGTTACTACGGTGAGTATGATACAAAATACGGATATCTTCAGCAGATAGAATCTGCATTTCAGGATGATGATTCAATCACAGGTTTTAATAGCATTTTCTCACAGATGAACAATGCCCTGGAAGACCTGTCTACTAACCCGTCGGATCCATCCTTTAGGAACCAGTTTATCAACTATGCACAGAGCCTGTGCGATTTCTTTGGCCAGACATATAACACACTGCAGAACCTCCAGAAGGATGTTAACTCTGTTATATATGCCAAGGTTGAGGAAGTTAATTCCATAGCGAATGAGATGGCTCTCCTTAACCGCCAGATCAACTCCATTGAGATCCAGGGCGGACATGCAAATGAACTTAGAGACCAGAGAGCTATGCTGGTTGATAAGCTTTCTACTATCCTTCCCATCGAAACAGAGGAAAAGGATGTTGTTAACTCCAACAACCCGGATTACAAGACCGGCGCCACCACATATAAGGTAACGGTTATGGGGCATATGCTGGTTGATAATTACGCATTTAATTCCCTGGTATGTACCCCCAGAAATTATGGAGTGACACAGACCGATGCCATTGGAATGTTTGATATTACATGGTCAAATGATGATTCCATCTTGGCACTGGGGAGCAAGGCTATTTCAGGAGAGCTTAAAGGCCTCTATGATATAAGAGATGGTAATAACCAGCAGAACTTCACCGGAAGAGTACAGGAATTCGGTACTCTGGAGGTTCCTAATCCCAAGACAGGATACAAGGATTTCTATACTACCATGACCGTATCCCTTCCCAACCAGAAGACAGTGGAAGACCTTACACTGGGAGAATCCGGAAAGATCAGGGTAGATAATACATTTTTCAATTACACCGCATTTGAGATGAATACGGATGCCAAGGGCAACGTTACATATACATTTACACTTGACAGAGAGTTAGGCAAAACCGATCTGTATATGGGAGGCCAGGTAAGTGTAGGCGAGTCCATCGACTGCAAGGGCGTACCCTACTACATGGCTCAGATGAATAATTTCATCAGAACATATGCACAAGAGATGAACAAGATCCATACCTCCGGACAGACTCAGGAGGGTAAGGCAGCAGGACTGTTTTTTACAGGCAAGAACGAGTTTACTAACGAGCTTATTCCCGGAGATGAATTCGCATTTACGGATAAGGTAACATCCACAACGGATTCTTATTACAAGCTTACAGCAGCGAATTTCCAGGTTGCAGCTTCACTTTTCAGACATCCGGAGAACCTGGCTACCAGTACCAACATCAACAAGGGTGAGGAGTTCAAAGATACGGTAAACGAGATGAAGGAGCTTTACGATAAGAAGATTCTCTTCAGAGGGGCTTCCGCATCCAAGTTCTTAGAGACGGTTTTATCGGATATTGCCATAGATACTAACAAGTACAAGACATTTTCAGAGAACTACACTAATATCGTTGAATCCATCAAGACCCAGAGGATGTCGGTATCGGGAGTTGATGAGGACGAAGAGGCGATGAGCCTGATCAAGTTCCAGAACGCCTACAACCTCTCATCAAGAATGGTTCAGTGCATGAGTGAGATTTATAACAGATTGATACTTGAGACAGGAGTTTAGTCGCGAGGAGGTAGATCGCCTATGATGCGTATAACCAACAGTATTATTGCAAATAATTCGAAGTTCAATGTTAATGGCAATAAGGTATCTGTTGATAAGCTTAATCAGCAGATGTCAGACCAGAAGAGGATACATTCTCCTTCAGAGGACCCGGTTATAGCCATTCGTTCTCTGAGGCTTCGTGGTGCCCTTAATCAGATAGACCAGTACTATACCAAGAATATCCCGGATGCTATGAGCTGGCTGGATATTACGGAGACTGCCCTTACTAATATGAAGGACCTTATATCTACCGTATCCAAACAGTGTGTATACGGTGCAAATGATCCTTTGGAGAAGGCGGACCGTAAGGTTATTATGGATGAGCTTTTAGAAACTCGCCGGCAGATCTATTCCGAGGGTAATGCGGACTATGCGGGAAGAACCCTCTTTACCGGTTGGAAGACCCAGGAGTTTCTTACATTCCAGGAGGATGATCTTAATTCTAAATATGAGATAACAGAGAAATTCAAGCCGGGTGACGTGGAGGATCTCACATATATCAATAACCGTGCAGATATTAAGTACGGCGAGATTAAAGAGATATTAGAGGACGAGTCAGCCAAATATAAAGAGGTTACACAGACATCCGGTAATCCACAGGCTCAGGGATGGTATGAACGCACCGGAACACCGGGAAACTATGAATACACATTGTCCACTGACACGGCTTTTGACTCCAGTAAGACTTATTGTAGTCTTAATAAATTCAGTGAGGTGGCACCTGACGCCAGTGATAATCCCCAGGGAAGAGGATGGTATGAACAGACCAGCCCGGGTGTATACGAACTGACCACGGATACTGCTGTTAATGCCTCTAAGACATATTACTCCGTAAACGAACGGGTAATGCCTACAGTTACAGAGACTTCAAGACTTACACTGGGTTATAACAATATTGTTGACCCGACTAAGCTTGATCCCCCGGTTACCGAGGTAGAACTGAATTATACATATAAATATAAAAATGTATTCGGTGAGGATAAGATAGGTACAGGAACCATCAAATGTGCCGTTAAGCAGCTTATATCCAATGACCCGAATCTTACGGATACCCAGGCCAGGGATGCAGCTTACAATGTGCCTGCTACCTACGATAATCCCCCGGTTGAAGGTCCCTATGCTCACTTTATCCCTGAGACGGGAGAGATTATTCTTAATGACGCAGCCAAGATTAAGTTGCGTAACGTTGAGGATATGAGCTTTACATATACAAAGCAGGGCTTCCAGCAGGGAGAACTCAGACCGGAGCATTATTATGATTGCAAAAAATCCATCGATGAAGAAGGCAATGAGATAAAAAATGCAGATGGTGTAGTAGAGCCTATAGAATATGTAAAGGAAGATAACCCCATAGATTACACCATAAGCTTTAACCAGACTATCCGTATTAACACGGAAGCTTCGGAAGTATTTGACAGCCGTATGGCAAGGTCCATAGATGATATGATCTCTGCCCTGCAGAATCTGGATGCTGCAGACGAGAAGATCGCCAACATCGAGAAGATGATGAAAGAGCCGGATCACAGCGGTGAAGAAGATCAGGAGAAGCTTCAGACCATGCTTAACGCAGCTCAGAAGGAAAAGGATCTCTGGGACGATAGCGTTCAGAAGCTTTTTGAGAAGAATATCAGCGTATGGCAGGGATATTTAGACAAGGTGGACTTAGCCATCACCGACTGCGGAAGCCGTTATGCCAGAGTAGAGCTTACAGAGAGCAGGATGGCCAGCCAGCAGACTACGTTTAAGAAGCTTAAATCTACCAATGAAGACAGAGAACTCAGTGATATCATCATAGATTACACATCAGCATCTACAGCTTACCAGTCGTCACTGAAGGCGACAGGCAGGGCACTGCAGCAGTCATTACTTGATTATATTTAAAATGTACTGTTATTCCGAGTAAAGCAAGGAATCTTAATATTATAAGGAGATGAAAACATGAAAGTTAAAACAAGGATTTGTGGGGAAATCGAAGTCAAAGATGATAAAGTTGTTGACATGGTCGGCGGACTTATCGGATTTGAAACTTTGAAGAAATTTGTGCTTATTAATGATGACGATGAGAAGGACAAGAAAGGGGTTATGTGGCTTCAGTCTGTAGAGAACGGAGATATAGCGCTGCCGACTATGGATCCCTCTATAGTTTATTCATCCTATAAGCCGTCTATTCCGGAAGAGATACTGGCCGGACTTGGTGATTTTGATAAGGATGAGTACCTTATCCTTGTAGCCCTTACAGTACCTAAGAAGATAGAAGACATGAGTGTTAACTTAAAGGCACCCATCATTATAGATGTAGATACTTTAAATGCTTGTCAGGTAATAATTGATAATGAGGATTGTCCCGTTAAATATCCTATTTACGACATTCTCAAGAAGAAGGAGAGTGAGTAATATGTTGGCATTAACGAGAAAAAAGAACGAAGCTATCGTAATTAATAATAATGTAGAGATAACAGTGTTAGAGATAAAGGGAGATCAGATCAAGCTGGGTATTGCAGCACCTAAGGAGGTCCCCATTTATCGTAAGGAGATTTATCTCCAGATTCAGGAAGCTAATAAGGCTGCTGTAGAAGTTGCCGATCCGGAGGCAATCAAAAAACTTTTTTAAAAATAATAAATTTGAGTATTAAGTTTTAAATCCTTTCTGGCGATATAATGAGTGAAATAACAATCTTTCGTTTTTCACTCACATGGAGGTGGAGAAAAATGTCATTAGAAGCAATTAAGCAGGCAACAAATAACTATAATACACCGGCACCCCAGGTAAATGCACCTGCACAGGCACCCGAGACACCGGTAGTAACTGAGGTTACGCCCAAGCAGATGTCTAACCCGAGGAATGATTTTTCCTTGGATGAGCCGGCTGTAGCATATGGTGATCAGACATATTCCCAGAAACAGGCCAGCGAGAACGCCAGTACTAATAATGAAGCTTTAAAGAAAGCTGTAGATACTATCAACAAGAAGATGAGTAATTCAGTAGCTCAGTTCGGTATTCATGACGCTACTAACAGAGTTACCATCAAGATCGTTGATAAGGAGACCAAGAAGGTTCTTAAAGAATTCCCACCGGAAGAGACACTCGATATGATCGCAAAGGTTTGGGAACTGGCAGGCATAATGGTTGACGAGAAGAAATAGGAGGCAGCACCATGGCAGTAAGGATAACCGGATTAAATTCAGGACTTGATACAGACGCTATCGTTCAGGAATTAGTTAAATCATACAGCGGACAGAAAGAAAATATCGAAAAGAAGCAGACCAAGCTGGAGTGGAAGCAGGATGCATGGAAAGAGCTTAATACCAAGATTTATAACTTCTACAGCTCACAGCTTTCAAACTTGAGAATGACTTCTGCATATAAGGCAAAGAGTGCCAGTGTATCAGATACTTCCAAGGCAACAGTTAAGGCTGGTAACGGTGCGGCTATAGGAACCCAGAAGCTGGAGATTACCCAGACTGCACAGGCCGGTTATCTTACCGGATCAAAGGTTAAGACCAGATCGGGAGCAGCAGCTACCGGGCAGACCAGCATGAGCGAGCTGGGCCTTACGGGGACAACTACTTTTTCCTTTAAGGTTGGCAACAATACTAAGAAGATAGATATATCTGCATCTGATACTATTCAGAACGCGGTTGAGAAGTTCAGGACCGCCGGAGTTAATGCTTCATTTGACAAGGACTCCCAGAGATTCTTCATTTCATCAAAGGAATCCGGAGAAGCCGGTAACTTTACATTGACAGTAGACAATTATTCTTCTCTTGCAGGATCAGAGCTTAAGGTGGATGAGGATTATGCCACTCGTATGACCACGGCAAGTGACCTTGGGATAACTGAGAAAGTCCAACTTAAGGTTAAAGTTAACGGAGAGGACAAGACTGTTGAAATAGATCCGACGGACGAATTATTTAAAATTGAAGGAAAGTTTGCGGCTACAGGATTAAAGGCAAGCTTTAATGACAGTACCCATAAGCTTATCCTTACCCAGGATTCCGGAGAAAACGTTGAGTTTACGTTTGACTATGATGGAAACGCAAGGGATACGTTGAATAAGTTAGGATTACTTACAACGGCACAGGGCGGACAGGCAACCAGATATACTGTTAAAGGTAATGATGCACTGTCAGCACTGGGTCTTCTGGATGAAGATCATGGCGGAAGCGCTATTAAACTGGAAGGAAGAGATGCCAAGATCCTCTTAAATGGGGCAGAGTTTACATCTAAGGATGGCAACTTCTCCATTAACGGGTTAAGCATATCCGCTCTGCAGAAGACGGAAGGCGAGATTACCATTAATACATCCGTAGATTCACAGGGTATATATGATTCCATCAAGGGCTTCTTTAAAGAATATAATGAGCTCATGAAAGAGATGGACACTCTGTATAATGCAGATAATGCAAAGGGATATGAACCACTTACAGATGATGAAAAAGATAAGCTGACAGATACGGAAGTTGAAAAATGGGAGAAGAAGATTAAGGATTCTCTCCTTAGAAGAGATTCAACATTGAACTCCGTGGCAGAGACCTTAAGAACAGCCATGGCTAAGTCTTATACAATTAATGGTAAGTCATACAGCCTGTCCAACTTCGGGATTAAGACCCAGTCCTATCTGGCAGCGGGCAAGAACGAGAAGAGTCTTTATCATATAGATGGAGATTCTGATGATACGCTTACCAAGACCAGGGATGACAAGCTCATGGCAGCCATCAATTCCGATCCTGAAGGAGTAGCTGATTTCTTCAGCCAGCTGGTTAAGGGCGCATACCAGGCTCTTGACAAGAAGATGAGGAGTTCTTCTTTAAGCAGCGCATATGTGGTTTACAATGACAAGCAGATTACAAATGAGCTGAAAGAATACAAGACAAAGATAAGCGATTGGGAAGACAAAGTTAAGTATTATGAGGATTTCTATTACAAGAAGTTCTCCGCCATGGAAAAAGCGATGGCAAATTTGCAATCTTCTCAAAATTCCCTCTCAATGTTATTGGGACAATAGCCGATATATAATATAAGAAAGATATAAGGGAGGGTCAGTATTATGACAAACAGGAATCCATACGCAGCTTACAATAACAGTAAGATAATGACAGCATCACCCGCAGAGCTTACGCTTATGTTATATGATGGAGCTATTAAATTCTGTAATATAGCCATTGCAGGTATAGAAGAAAAGAATATTGAGAAAGCCCATAATAATATAAAGAAGGTAGAGGCCATCATTGGTGAGTTTATAGCTACGCTGGATCACAAATATCCTGTGGCAAAAGACTTTGAAAACGTATATAATTATCTCCAGGACAGGCTGGTTATGGCAAATATAAAGAAGGATAAAGAGATCCTTGAAGAAGTTCTCGAACACCTTCGTACTATGAGAGATACATGGAAGCAGGTCATGGAATTGTCGGTCCGAGAAAATAATGCCAGGAAAGTCATGGCATCGTGAAAAATAAGGGGTTCCGATAATGGACAAGGGTAGTACTTACATCACCATCTTAATACAGAGCTTAGAAAAAAAGATCCGGGTACTCGATAAGATCATCGAGAGTAATAAGGATCAAAAGGAGATATTATCTCAGGAGGAGATGGATACCGACCGTTTCGAAGCTAATCTGGATGAGAAGGGCAGACTCATAGACGAACTGAATCTCTTAGATGATGGATTTCAGGAGATTTATAACAGAGTAAAAGATGAGTTAGGTGATAACAGAGAGTTATATAAAGAAGAGATTAAGCGGATGCAGAAGCTTATCTCCGATATAACTGAGAAGAGTGTTACTATCCGGGCAGAAGAGGAACGGAACAGAGTCGCCGCTGTACGGCAGTTTGATAATATGAGAGACAATATTCAGACGGCAAAAAGGAGCAGGCAGGCAGCAAATGTTTATTATTCCAACATGTCAAGAGTGAACACGGTAGATGCCCAGTTCATGGACAAGCGGAAATAACTTTAGGTAATAAAATGGAGCGTACGGCCATTGTATTATAAAAAAACCAAATAGTTATTACCCCGACAGCGAAGGATCGCTGCGGAAAAAGAATTCAAGGAGGAATCAATATGGTAGTACAACACAATCTTACAGCAATGAACTCTAACAGGCAGTTAGGCGCAACTGCATCACTTCAGGCAAAGGCTTCCGAGAAGCTTTCTTCCGGCTTTAAGATCAACAGAGCAGCCGACGACGCAGCAGGACTTTCCATTTCTGAAAAAATGAGAAGCCAGATCAGAGGATTAGATCGAGCATCATCAAACGCTCAGGACGGTATCTCCCTTATACAGTCAGCAGAAGGTGCATTAAATGAAGCACACGCAATTCTTCAGAGAATGAACGAGCTGGCAGTACAGGGCGCAAATGATACAAACCAGTCAATAGACCGTGCTTCCATCAATCAGGAGCTCAACGCATTAGTTGATGAGCTGGACAGAATCTCAACCACAACCCAGTTCAATAAGCAGAACTTACTGGATGGTAACTTTACCAACAAGAACCTTCAGGTTGGAGCAAACACAAACCAGAAGATCGCTATCAGCATCAAGAACATGAATGCAGCATCACTGGGACTTACATCTGTAGCTTATAAGACAAAGCAGCAGGGAACAGCTCCCGCTACAATTAAGTATGGCGAGTATGAGATAAGCTATCATAAGTCACAGACTCTGGCTGCTAACAAGACAGCTGCTATTGCATCACTCAAGAACAAGGTATCAGCAGCCATTACTTCAGCAGCATTTGTAAACAAGTATGATGCAGCAACCGGATCTGTATACTTCCAGCATACAGAGGGAGGAAAGAGATTTGCTTCAGCTACATCCTGTAAGACCGATGCTATAAACGAAGCAAAAGCAGAAGTATCCAAGGTTCTCACCGAAAACTTCGCTGACTATGTAACAACAAAGAATGATACAGCAACAGCAGATCTTCAGAAGAACGTAGGAAGAGTAGCAGTAGACGATTACGCAACAGCTAATGCATCACTGTCAGCTATCCAGGGAGCTATCAACAAGGTATCTGAGCAGAGATCAGCTCTTGGAGCTATCCAGAACAGGTTAGAGCACACAGTAGCAAACCTTGATACTGTATCAGAGAACACATCAGCAGCTGAGTCACGTATCAGAGATACAGACATGGCTAAGATGATGGTTGACTACAGCAAGAACAACATCCTTGCTCAGGCAGGACAGTCGATGCTTGCACAGGCTAACCAGATGAACCAGGGAGTATTATCATTACTCAGATAAACCTAAGGCCAACTAATAGGGGGTTGAGCACATCAACCCCCTTAATATTCTAAATTCGAATACTATTATTATTTATAATAATATTATTATAGCGGTTATCCGCAGACAGTAACATGATGGGGCGTACGGCCAGAGTGTTACAGATGAAAAAATGGTAATTAATAATTTTTTCAACTGATGGCGAAGGATCGCCACAGACAAATTCAAGGAGGAAATATTATGGTAGTACAACACAATCTTACAGCAATGAACTCCAACAGACAGTTGGGTGTAACCACTAGCATGCAGGCAAAGGCTTCCGAGAAGCTTTCTTCCGGCTTTAAGATCAACAGAGCAGCCGACGACGCAGCAGGACTTTCCATTTCTGAAAAAATGAGAAGCCAGATCAGAGGATTAGATCGAGCATCATCAAACGCTCAGGACGGTATCTCCCTTATACAGTCAGCAGAAGGTGCATTAAATGAAGCACACGCAATTCTTCAGAGAATGAACGAGCTGGCAGTACAGGGCGCAAATGATACAAACCAGTCAATAGACCGTGCTTCCATCAATCAGGAGCTCAACGCATTAGTTGATGAGCTGGACAGAATCTCAACCACAACCCAGTTCAATAAGCAGAACTTACTGGATGGTAACTTTACCAACAAGAACCTTCAGGTTGGAGCAAACACAAACCAGAAGATCGCTATCAGCATCAAGAACATGAATGCAGCATCACTGGGACTTACATCTGTAGCTTATAAGACAAAGCAGCAGGGAACAGCTCCCGCTACAATTAAGTATGGCGAGTATGAGATAAGCTATCATAAGTCACAGACTCTGGCTGCTAACAAGACAGCTGCTATTGCATCACTCAAGAACAAGGTATCAGCAGCCATTACTTCAGCAGCATTTGTAAACAAGTATGATGCAGCAACCGGATCTGTATACTTCCAGCATACAGAGGGAGGAAAGAGATTTGCTTCAGCTACATCCTGTAAGACCGATGCTATAAACGAAGCAAAAGCAGAAGTATCCAAGGTTCTCACCGAAAACTTCGCTGACTATGTAACAACAAAGAATGATACAGCAACAGCAGATCTTCAGAAGAACGTAGGAAGAGTAGCAGTAGACGATTACGCAACAGCTAATGCATCACTGTCAGCTATCCAGGGAGCTATCAACAAGGTATCTGAGCAGAGATCAGCTCTTGGAGCTATCCAGAACAGGTTAGAGCACACAGTAGCAAACCTTGATACTGTATCAGAGAACACATCAGCAGCTGAGTCACGTATCAGAGATACAGACATGGCTAAGATGATGGTTGACTACAGCAAGAACAACATCCTTGCTCAGGCAGGACAGTCAATGCTTGCACAGGCCAACCAGTTGAATCAGGGAGTATTATCATTACTCGGATAGTAAGAAACAACTACCGAAAAAAAGAACCGGCAGAGATGCCGGTTCTTTTCATTGAGCGGAGGTGATCAATAGTTCTGCAAAAACTATAAAAATTTTGAAAATATTCTGCACCCTTCAACCCCTTGATTTATAAGGCATTAAAGGGTATTATTATTTTGTGGCAGATAAGGAAATCAAAAAATTTTCAGTAAAAGGGTTAAGTCACGAAAAAAGTCTCCGATATAAAAGACAGTAAGGTAAATCGCACACACAAAAGGAATTACCCAAGGAAGACACACACAACTATTTTACTGAAGAACACCAAGGAGGAAATCACATGGTAGTACAACACAATCTTACAGCAATGAACGCAAACAGACAGCTCGGAGTTACGACATCATCACAGGCTAAGGCATCTGAGAAGTTATCCTCAGGATATAAGATTAATAAGGCAGCTGATGATGCAGCAGGCCTTTCTATTTCTGAAAAAATGAGAAGCCAGATCAGAGGACTTGATCGTGCATCTGCTAATGCACAGGACGGTATCTCTCTTATCCAGTCAGCAGAAGGTGCATTAAATGAAGCACATGCAATCCTTCAGAGAATGAACGAGCTGGCAGTACAGGGCGCAAATGATACAAACCAGTCTATAGACCGTGCTTCCATCAACCAGGAGCTTAATGCATTAGTTGATGAGTTGGACAGAATCTCAACTACAACTCAGTTCAATAAGCAGAACTTACTGGATGGAAATTTCGCAAACAAGAAACTCCAGGTTGGAGCTAATACTAACCAGAAGATTGCTATCAGTATAGAGAACATGAATGCTGCTTCTCTGGGGCTTACATCTGTAGCTTATAAGATGACTCAGCAGGGAACATCTCCCGCTACAATTAAGTATGGCGAGTATGAGATTAGTTATCATAAATCAGCTAGCTTATCCTGGAACAAGAGCAATGCGATTACATCTCTCAAGGCTAAAGTATCAGCAGCTATTAGATCAGATGCATTTGTAAACAAGTATGATGCAGCAACCGGATCTGTATACTATGAGCATACAGAAGGTGGAAAGAGATTTGCTGGTGCTACATCTTGCAAGAATGATGCTATAAGGGTGGCAAAAGAAGAAGTATCAAGGGTTATTACCAATAACTTCCAGGACTATGTGACAACTAAGAATGAGACAGCTACAGCATCATATCAGAAGAATGTAGGAAGAGTAGCAGTTGATGACTACGCAACAGCTAATGCGTCACTGTCAGCTATCCAGAATGCTATAAATATAGTATCTAAGCAGAGATCAGCCCTTGGAGCTATCCAGAACAGGTTAGAGCATACAGTAGCAAACCTTGACACTGTATCAGAGAACACATCAGCAGCTGAATCACGTATCAGAGATACAGACATGGCTAAGATGATGGTTGACTACAGCAAGAATAACATCCTTGCTCAGGCAGGCCAGTCCATGCTGGCACAAGCCAACCAGATTAATCAGGGTGTATTGTCACTGCTTCAGTAAAACAGTTAATATATACAGTTCCACAAAGAAAGGGAGGGTGGCATTTGCCACTCTTTCTTTTCTTGTACTGCATTGACATAGAAAGAATTAATTGTGATAATTATTTATAGAGGCTGAAAGTTTTGGTAAATGTATAGATTAGTCGGAGGAGTAATAAGAAATGTCAGAAGTTAATATGCTAGAGTTTGTGACAGATTTGAATGACAGGATCTCCTTGGAGTGTGAAAAGTACGTGGTTATGAATCGTGCTGATCTGGTTGATGATGTTAAGGAAATACTTCCGGATGTTCAGAAGTTTGTTATGTGGTTTTTAGAGACCAAGGATATCGGTGTTAATGAAGAAGAGAAGCAGATTATGGATAATAATGTTTTGCTGATGATGAAAGATATCAATGAAGCTTTGGAATATTCCGATTCCGTATTAATGTATGACGTATTGGAATGTGGCGTGGCCCAGTATCTGAGATTATTCCTTCCGGAGGAAAACTGATATGAAGAAAAGTATATATGAGAAGAATATAGAGGCATTAAAGAAGCACTCCATGAGGACTGTTAATTATATCAGTGATAAGAAGAAGCAGTATGAGGAAGATAAAGAGGCAGAGCCGGTACTGGACGATGAAGAGACATTTGCTGAAAAAGGAATGTTTGAAGATATAGAAATTGATGTTGAGACATCTTATGAAGGTACGCCTATTTTCAGGGTTAGAAAAGATGGAATAATGGTATACCTTAACGGGAAAAGGGATCCTGATGCTATAGCAAGACTGTGGGCAAAAAATTTTGACAAGCTTCCAAGAACCGCCCCCATATTTATGTTTGGCATCGGAAATGGATCCTTTCTCAAGGAAGTAGATAAGAAAACCAGAGATGATGTAAAGGTATATATACATGAGCCCTCACTGAAAATCTTTCTAAAGTGTATTGAGGAGGTGGATTTATCCCGTATCTTTGAAAAAAGGGAGATTATCATTTCACTGGATGATAATACATCCTACGAACAGATTGCAAGTATTGTATCCGGCTGTATTAATATGGCAAATCTTGAGTTTGCGAAAAGGTATATACTGCCGGGATATATTAGTTTATATCCCAAAGAGGTAAAAAAGTATTTGGAGATAGTCCGCAAGCCTATGGAACGGGAATTAACTAATCAGGCTACCACAGCTAGTTTTTCAAATATTATAGCAGGTTCTTTGCTCTTTAATTCAATGTATCTACCGGATTGTAATACTACCTATCAGTTGGCACATGTTATTCCCAGAGATATTCCAGCTATAATTGTTGCAGCAGGTCCATCCCTGGATAAGAATATTAAGGATCTGAAGAGAGCACAGGGAAGGGCCTTTATCATAGCCGTAGACACTGCAATCCGTCCGCTTCTAAAAGAAGGAATAATACCGGATATGTTTGCTGTGGTTGACCCTAAAAAACCCCTTGAGCTTGTGGAGGTACCGGGGGCAGAAAAGATTCCCCTTGTTACTTCTGTTTTCGCATCACAGGCTATTCTTGCATTTCATACAGGAAAGAAATTCTTTTTCAATGAAGGAGTCACTTTTATTAATAAGCTGTTCGATAAAATGGAGATAGAATTAAAGGGTCTTCAAAGCGGCGGATCTGTTGCAACAAGCGCTTTTTCCCTCGCATACGTTGTGGGGATAGATAGAATTATTCTTATTGGTCAGGATCTTGCATATTCCGGTAATAAGGATCATGCTTCAGGAACGGCCCCGGATGAGGACGAGTTTAAGAATATGTCTGAGGAGGAAGCGGCAAAGAAGAGAGACTATTGGTCCAGGCAGGGGTTTGTAAATGGTGAGGTAGATACCACCGGTTTTATAATGGTACCGGGAAATGTGGAAGAGATGGTACCCACAAAAGCTACCCTAAAGATATATCTGGATTGGTATAGGGACCAGATCGAAGGGTGCAAGGGATACAGACCTGATTTGAAGGTTATTAATGCTACCGAAGGCGGGGCTCGTATTGAGGGCACAGAAGTAATGACTTTGAACGAGGCCATAGACCAGTATTGTGATAAAGAAGTGGATGTTAAATCACTAATTGACAATATTCCTCCTGTGTTTGGAGAAGAGGGGCGGAAAATAGTTGTTGATCGTCTGCACAGTATCGAGCCGGAGCTTAGGAAAATAGCAGATAATGCACTAAAGCAGATAGCTATATACAAAAAGATTGATAATATTACTAAAACGGGTGGCATTCCAATGAAGGAATATAGAAAGCTCCTGGTGAAGCTGGAAAAGCTCTCTAAGGAGATGCTCAGATTTCCAGCATATCAGTTGGTTGATGACTCCTTGGTTGATGCAAGACTTATTCTCCAGAAAGAACTCTTAATCGAGGAGGAATCGATCCTTGAAGAGGCAAAGGAAATATCCCGAAAAGGATTGATTTACATGAAGCTTGTAAATGAATGTGCCCTTTTATTGGCCGATGTTGCTAAGAACAGTATATCAAATGTAAAATAAAAAACTGTGGATAACTCGCCAATATGTGGACATCTATGTGGATAAATCAAATTATAAATATACAAATTGAATCTTATATGTATGTCAGGAGGTTATTATAATGCTTTCGAATTCCACAATTCTTGTAACAGGTGGTACAGGATCCTTTGGTAACACCTTTGTTCCCATGACATTAAAAAAATACAACCCCAAGAAGCTTATCATTTATTCCAGAGATGAGATGAAGCAGTGGAACATGGCGAAGAAGTTTGAGGGTGATTCCAGAGTCAGATTCTTTATCGGAGATGTAAGGGATAAAGACAGACTCCACCGGGCTTTAGATGGGATAGATTATGTAGTACATGCGGCAGCTACTAAGATTGTGCCAACAGCAGAGTATAACCCCTTTGAGTGCATTAAGACCAATGTTAACGGAGCTATGAATCTGATCGATGCCTGTATTGATTCGGGAGTTAAGAGGTTGGTTGCATTATCCACAGACAAGGCCAGCTCACCGGTAAATCTTTACGGCGCCACAAAATTATGTTCTGATAAGATATTTATAGCCGGCAACTCATATTCTGCAGGCAGAACCAAGTTCTCTGTAGTAAGATACGGTAATGTTATGGGGTCAAGGGGTTCAGTAATCCCTTTCTTTTTGGAGACTGCTAAGTCGGGTAAATTGACAATTACTGACAAGAGAATGACAAGATTTATGATCTCACTCGAGCAGGGAGTCGAGCTTGTATGGCATGCCTTTAATGACATGGAGGGTGGCGAAATTTATGTTAAGAAGATTCCGTCCATGAATATATGTGATATTGCTACAGCTGTTGATGATAAAGCTGAGCAGGTTGAAATCGGTATCCGCCCCGGTGAAAAACTTCATGAGCAGATGATAGGTGTTGAAGATGCCCATTTTACTTATGAATATCCCGAGCATTATAAGATCCTTCCCCAGATTTGTAATTGGGGCCCCTTTGATGCCATGATCAAAGGCGGAACACCCGTACCGGAGGGATTTAGTTATACCTCTGATAACAATAAAGAGTGGATGACAATTCCTCAGTTACAGGAATGGATAGAAAAGAATAGGGAAAAAATAGGTAGCATTTAAGGAGATTTTTGTATGGAAAAATTAGCAATCAACGGGGGATATCCGGTTCGATCCGGAAAGATATTCTATGGTCGTCAATGGATAGATGAGGAAGATGTTAAAGCAGTGGCAGAAACACTTCTATCTGATTTTATTACGTGCGGACCTAAGGTTGATGAATTAGAAAGAACTCTTGAGAGGTATACCGGAGCTAAACATGCCGTTGTGGTATCCAACGGTACGGCTGCACTTCATTGTGCCTGCATAGCTGCCGGCGTAGGTCCGGGAGATGAAGTTATTACTACGCCCATAACCTTTGCGGCCTCGGCTAACTGTGCTTTATACTGCGGAGCAAAACCTGTTTTTGCAGATATTAATCCTGAAACATATAATATTGACCCCCAGAGTATCCGTGCTCACATCACTGGCAAGACAAAAGCTATCGTAGCTGTTGATTTTACGGGTCAGGCGGTAGAAGTTGAAGAGATTAGAAAAATTTGTGAAGAATATAATCTTGTTTTTATTGAAGATGCGGCTCACTCTATTGCTACTACATATAAGGGGAAGCAAGTTGGCTCTTTTGCGGATATGACTACCTTTTCATTCCATCCCGTTAAGACTATAACGGGAGGAGAGGGTGGAGCTATAACCACCAATGATGATGAGTTATATAGAAAACTTGTACTTGCTCATGCTCATGGAATTGTTCGAGATGAAAAGTACATGGAGGAGGCCCCTCATGAAGGCCCTTGGTATTATGAGCAGCAGTTTTTAGGATACAATTACAGGATGACGGACTTTCAGGCCGCCTTGATAGTTAGCCAGATGAATAAGTTGGATATGTTTGCTTCAAGACGGAAAGAGATAGTAAAGAGATATAATGAAGAATTCTCAGTGATACCTCAGATAATAGTGCAGAAGGAGATTCCTGAGTCTGATTCCTGCAGACATTTGTATATTATCAGGCTGGATTTGGATAAATTAAATTGCTCCCGTCGGGAGTTCTTTGATGCTATGAGCGCAGAGAACATCCAGTGCCAGATACATTACGTTCCGGTATATTGGTTCCCCCATTATAAGCGTTTGGGTTACGAGAAAGGGCTGTGCCCAAATGCTGAAGAGGTGTATAAGGGCATCATAAGCATTCCCTTATATCCTAAAATGACGGATCAGGATGTAGAAGATGTAATCCATGCAGTAAAGAAAGTAGTGGAGAATTACAGAAAGTGAATTGTTTAGCAATCATAACCGCCAGAGGCGGAAGTAAAAGGATTCCTAAAAAGAATATTAAAGAGTTTTGCGGTAAGCCTATTATAGCTTACAGTATCTGTGCGGCCCTGGATAGCGGTGTATTTGACGAAGTAATGGTTAGCACGGATTCGGAAGAAATTGCAGAGATTTCCCGTAAATACGGTGCCTCAGTTCCTTTTATGCGTTCGGAAGCAGCCAGTGATGATTATGCTACAACGGCAGATGTAATAATAGAGGTACTGGGTGAGTACAAAAAGATGGGAAAGGCATATGATGCTTTTGCTTGTATATATCCTACGGCTCCTTTTATTACAGGTAAGAAACTAAAAGAAGCATCGAAACTTCTTAAGGATGCTGACAGTGTGGTTCCGGTGGTAAAATACAGTTTTCCTCCCCAAAGAGCGTTTATTATCACTGAAGGATCCATCAGATATCAGTATCCGGAATATGAACGGACAAGGAGTCAGGATTTAGAACCAATTTACCACGACTGTGGTCAGTTTTATTTTTGCTCCACGAAAGAATTCTTGGGAAAACGGAGTTTGATATTACCCAATACATGTCCCTATATAATGCTTGAAGAAGAAGTGCAGGACATTGATACCATGTCAGATTGGGAGATTGCTGAAGCTAAGTACTCATTAATGAGCAGAAGAAGTGATGACAAGTAGCATCAATACAAAGAAAGGAAATACGACATGTTCCACTTATACGAAAAAATCAATAATAATGAAGTATATATAATTGCGGAAATGAGCGCAAATCATGGCGGAAGCCTGGACAATGCGCTTGAGATAGTTCGTCAGGCTAAGAGGGCAGGTGCGGACTGTCTAAAGATACAAACTTATACAGCAGACTCTATGACCATAGACTGTGACAATGAGTATTTTCAGATTCATGGTGGACTCTGGGATGGGTATAATCTTTATCGGCTGTATGAATATGCGGGCACTCCTTATGAATGGCAGGCAAGAATAAAAGAAGAGTGTGAAAAAATAGGGATTGACTTTTTGTCTACTCCTTTTGATAATGCAGCGGTTGATTTTCTGGAAAAACTGGACGTTGAGGCATACAAAGTCGCTAGTTATGAACTTGTTGATATTCCGTTGATTGAATATATTGCTTCAAAAGGTAAGCCGATGATAATATCTGTTGGTATGGGGTCCTTAGATGAAATTCAGGAAGCGATAGACGCGTGTTATAGAATGAATAATGATAAAATCGTTATTCTAAAATGCTGTTCTGAATATCCCGCACCGTGGAATGACATGAAGCTTGGAAATATTCCTGATATGAAGGAACGATACAAGATACCGGTTGGATTATCGGATCATAGCGCAGGAAGTATTGGGGCCATTGTAGGGGTAAGCCTGGGGGCATGCGTGATTGAGAAACATGTTAAGCTGGAAGGAGTAGACAGCGCAGATAGCGGCTTCAGTATGACAATTGATGATTTTGCACAGATGGTCACAGACGTTAAGAATGCAAAAAAGATTGCAGAAGGTCCGGACTATACTCTTACAGAGGGAGAGCAATGCTCAACTGTATTTAGAAGAAGCCTGTTTGCTGTAAAGGACATTAAATCAGGCGATATAATAACTGAAGACAATGTTAGGAGTATTCGCCCAAGTTACGGAATTAAGCCCAAGTATATTAAAGAACTAATGGGAAAGAAAGCCACTTTAGATATTAAACGAGGTGAACCCATTACAGAGGAGTTTTACAAGTCATTAGAGTAAAGCAGAGACATATTCTTAAAGGGGGATTTAATATTTGCAATGAACATTGTGATAGCTACAATAAAGAGCTGGAATATAGAGGCTGCAGATCAACTGAAAAAGGAATACGCATCACAACATGAAGTATATATATTTACTGAAAATAATGAATTGACTGTTGACAGTCTGAGGCGAATAAATCCGGAGTTTGTATTTTTCCCGCACTGGTCATGGATTATTCCGAAAGAAATATTTGATAACTACAATTGCGTTGTTTTCCATTCGACGGATCTTCCCTTTGGAAGGGGAGGTAGCCCCTTACAAAATCTCATCGCTAGAGGTATTTACAAGACAAAAGTTTCTGCAATAAAGGTTTGTGACGGAGTTGATACCGGACCGATATATCTAAAAGAACCTATTGATATTAGTGAAGGAAATGCTGACCAGATCTTCAGAAGAATATCAAGCATTATATTTGAAAAAATGATACCAAAGTTTTTGGAAAGCAGTTTAATACCAACACCTCAAACCGGGGAGGTTGTATCTTTCAAACGAAGAAGACCCGAAGATAGTGAGATTCCTGATGGCTTATCACAAAGACAGATATACGATTACATAAGGATGCTTGATGGAGAGGGGTACCCTCCGGCATTTAGACGGTATGGTGATTTAAGAATCGTATATAAGGATGCAGAGATTATCGACAATACTGTGACAGCAAAAGCAACTATTGTTGGGGATTCGGAGGATAAATAGATGATGAAGAATGTATTAGTTTTTGCCGCACACCCTGACGATGAGTTATTAGGATTAGGCGGGACTGTAAGGCGACTTGCAAATGAGGGAGCGACTGTAAGGGCTGTTATTATGGCTGAAGGTATTACTTCTCGGTCAGAAAAAAGAGATGAAGCAGATAAATCTGAGCTTGCAGATTTGCAAGATGATGCAAGAAAGGCAGCAGAAATAGTAGGATATAAAAGTATTGATTTTTGCGGATTGCCGGATAATCGTATGGATGGGCTGGAATTACTGGATGTAATAAAGATTGTTTCAAAATACATTGATAAGTACCAGCCGGACACCATATTTACACATCATCACGGAGATTTAAATATTGATCATCGAATTACATGTGAAGCCGTATTGACTGCATGCAGACCGGTTGGAGATTATCTGGTTAAGAGGATATATGCTTTTGAAACGCCCAGCAGTACTGAGTGGAATTTTAATTATCAAGAACCATTCACACCAAATGTATACTTTGATGTAACAGAAACTCTGGACGCAAAGGTTCAAGGAATGGCCTGTTATAGAACTGAAAGTACATCCTATCCTCATCCGAGAAGTGCAGAGGGACTTATAAGTTTGGGAAGGCTTCGTGGCACAAATGTTGGATTTGATATGGCAGAAGCTTTCATGTTACTGCGTGAGTGCATGTGAAAAGAGAAGATGGGTAGCGGCAATAATTTAAAGGAATTATGCTCAGAAATAGAATGGGAATCTTAGAATGGCGGGAATCAGTAACAAGATATACATACGAGCGGACGCTAATTTTAATATAGGTATGGGGCACATAATGAGGTGCCTCTCGGTAGCTGATTCTCTTCAGGCAAAGAAAATGGATGTATCATTTGTTATGGCTGGTGAGGACGCAATGCCTCTTGTTAAGGAGAGAGGCTTTAAAGCTAAGGTTCTTGGTACTGATTATACTAATTTAGAGGATGAAATATCTATTTGGAGCCCGGAAAAGGGAAGCAGGGTAATTGTCGACACATATTATGTAACTGAGGATTATTTAAGAAGCTTTCAATCCAAACTGGGTGAGGATGGGAACCTGATTTTTATTGACGATTTAGGGAAGTTTGCATATCCGGTGGATATGCTGATCAATTATAATGCATTCTGTAAGTACATTGATTATGAGTCATTGTACAGAAATGCGGATCTGCCCGTGCCAAAGATAGTGATGGGCGTAGAATACACTCCCTTAAGGCAGATGTTTAGGAATATCCCGAAGCGTGTCCAGAATAGGGATGTAAAGAATGTTCTGGTATCCACAGGCGGGTCGGATATGCTTCACATTGCACTGAAACTTGTTGAGTATTTGAAATCTATCGAACCGGATTTTGTTTTTCACATTCTTTTAGGGAGGATGAATCCCGACGGAGAGTCGATCAAGAAGAGCGCTGGAAATGGCATAGTTGTCCATGAGAACGTAACGGATATGAGGAGTCTAATATTATCCTGTGATATAGCTGTTTCGGCGGCAGGAAGCACCGTATATGAGATCAGCGCCTGTGGTGTTCCCATGATAACCTATGTGGTTGCTGACAATCAGATCCTCGGCGCAAAAGCACTGGTAGACCTGGGATTGGCAGTAGATTGCGGCGATTTCAGAGAGGAGCAAAGCCCGGGAGCCGCAATAGTTAATGCTGTGAAGGACCTAGCATCCGATTATAAAAAGCGGGTGCATATGGGGGATAGAATGCAGCAGCTTATAGATGGGATGGGCGCAGACAGACTTTCGGAGGCTATCGTCTATAGCACAAAATGTTGACCGACCAACATTTTGTGCTATAATTATGTTGATAATAATGCGATAAATGGGGGCAGGTGTATGCTGCAAAGAAAGATCACAGACAAACTGATTGCTTGGAAAAAAGAAAAAGAGAAAAAAAGTCTTATACTTCAAGGGGCGCGTCAGATAGGAAAGACATTTTCAATAAGAGAGTTTGGTGAGAGTAATTATGAAGAGATGGTCGAGCTGAACTTCAAAGAAACTCCCTCTGCCAAGCAGATATTCTCAGGTGATCTGAATGTAGATGGAATAATAATGTCATTACGATTTCAATTTCCCGATAAAAAGATCGCTCCCGGCAAGACCTTAATCTTCTTTGATGAAATCCAGGAATGTGCAGAAGCTATAACGTCGCTGAAATTTTGGACTAGTGATGGCAGATATGATGTAATAGCGTCCGGGTCTCTTTTAGGTATTGTTTATAGCAGACCATCCTCTTATCCGGTAGGATATGTAGAGCATATGAAAATGAACGCGCTGGATTTTGAAGAATATCTATGGAATATCGGTATTACTGGAGATATGATAGCTGTATTGAGAGAATGCTTTGAGAAGAGAAAAGCAGTTCCGGAGGCGATTCATTTCAAAGTTATGGAGTATTACAGAATGTATATTGCTACCGGGGGAATGCCGGAGGCGGTATGGTCATTTGTTAAGGACCGGGACTTTCGTATAGTTGATAAGATTCAACGGGATATCCTGATGGGATATCAGTATGATATAGCCCATTATGCTAATGCAGAAGAAAAGGTAAAGGCGGAAAAATGCTTTCTATCATTGTCTAAGCAGCTTTTAGAAAAAGAAAATCACAAGTTTCAATACAAGGAAATTGAAAAGGGAGCCAGGGCGCAGAAGTACTATTCAAGTATTGAGTGGCTTGTTCGTGCTGATATAATACAGATATGCAAAGATGTTACGGATGTAGTATATGACCTTGATGATTACGCCAGGGATGATTTCTTTAGGGCATATACGACGGATCTCTCATTATTGATAGCAATGAAAGACCTTACATTGAAACAACAGATAGTAAATAATACGATAGTAGGCAACACCAAGGGTGGTATATATGAGTGTGCTGTGGCAGATTCATTATATAAAAATGGATATACGATATATTTCTACAAAAATGAAAGCACAAGAAAAGAAATAGATTTTCTTATCCAAAAAGAGGGAGAAGTGATTCCTGTCGAGGTTAAGGGTGGGAATGCTAAAGCAACATCTTTGAATGGAATTATGAGCAAGTATCCAAATATAAGGCTTGCATATAAGCTTATTGATGGTAATGTGGGAATGGGAGGCAACGGTGTGGTCAGTTTGCCTATTTACATGGCTATGTTTATTTAGAGGATAAAACAAATGAATATCATATTCTACCGATACAACAGCATATACGAGCCGGATATGATCGAGGCGTTCCGCCTGGCAGGGCTTTCGGTTATTGAGATAACCGAGGAGATGGAAGATAAAGAAATCTCAAATGCACGCCGGGCAGAGCTTCTTGAGAAAGCTATAGGGGAGTATGCTCCCCTTTTTGTTTATGGGATAAATTATTATCCCGTTATAGCCGAGGTCTGCCGGTTAAAAAATGTTTTGTATCTTTCCCAGACAGTGGATTCTCCCATCCTGTCTCTCTTTGATAAATCCCTGTGTAATGATACTAATAGAGTCTTTCTTTTTGACAGGGCCCAGTATGAGCTCTTCTCAAAATATAATAAGGACGGTGTATTCCACCTGCCCCTTGCTTCAGCTGTGGGGCGGTTTGATAAGGTTATCCGGACTATTGATGAGAAGGACAGAAGCAAGTTCTCCTGCGATATATCCTTTGTGGGATCCACTTATCGGGAAAAGGATCCTTATTCGCAGCTGATGGGCTTGTCTGATAAGACTAAGGATAGCGTTACCCGGTTGATTAATGACGCAGCATGCAGGTATGATCGGTCATTTGTACCGGAAATGGTCGATGAGGAAGTGGTGACCGATATAAGAAATGCGGCAGGCCCATCATTTCCGGTGGTTAAAGAACCGGTGTGTGATATGGAGGCTTACGTCGTAACCCACAGATATATAGGGTCGCACCTGGCTGTGACTGAGCGTGAGAAGATATTAAACACCCTGGCGGAGCATTTTAAGGTAGATCTGTATACCAGGAGCGACACATCAACTCTGAAGGAGGTCCGGGTTCATCCCGGTATCCGCACCCTTGATGAGATGCCTAAGGTCTTTAACCTGTCAAAGATAAATCTAAATATAACAATGAGGCCTATTGAGAAGGGCCTTCCTCTGCGATGCTTTGATATCATGGGATGCGGCGGTTTCCTTATGACTAATTATCAGGAAGAACTTGAGGATATGTTTGTTATTGGCGAGGACCTGGAGTGCTATGACGGCCTTGAGGAGCTTATTGATAAATGCCGTTACTACCTCTCTCACGAGGAGGAGCGCTCTGCCATAGCAAGACGTGGCTGCGAAAAGGTCTGCGCCGCCCACACCCATATTCACAGGATGAATGAGATGCTGAAAAGGGTTTTATAATAGGAATGAATCGAATTACTGATAAATTACGGCTGATTATAGCTAAAGACATTGCCAAGGCTTCGGCGGGAAGCGTCATTTCCCTGGCGAAGACTTTGCACGTGGAGCCCGGGGATTTGATTATTTAAAAGTATTCTGGAGATGTTTACATGAGGCATATAGTTTATGACAAGAACAATAGACGAATCTAAATGTACCGGATGTGGGAGATGCGTTGCTGACTGCGTTATCCGATACATTTATTTAAAGAAAACGGAAGACGAGAAAAGGGTTGCATCATTCACCGGTAAGGGGAAATGCATGGAATGCGGCCACTGTAATGCTGTGTGCCCGGAAGGCGCCATAACCGGTGGGGAGCGCCTTATCGAACCCTCATTTGAGCCTGATGACTTGCTAAAGCATATGTCTGAGAAACGGACGATCAGAAGGTACAGGAAGGGCGCCCATGTTTCCGATGATGCGCTGGAGAAGATTATTTTTGCGGCCGAGACTGCGCCATCAGGGAGAAACAAGCGGACTGTCAGGATAGTGTTTGTGAAGGAAGGGTTGCCGGATGTGTACGGCAAGGCCGTGGATGTTCTTGTGGCGGATGCAAAAAAGGCGGGGCAGAAATCCCCGATGTATCCTTATATAATGGGATTGGATCGCAAGCGAGACGAGATTTTATGGGATGCAGAGTACCTTGTAGTTTTGTCGGGAAAGCCGGACCGAATAGCCGACGCGGTTATTGCTGCGGAACGGATGCAGCTGGAAGCAGCGAATCTCGGTGTGGGAACCGCTTACAGAGGTGATATGCGAGCTGCCATTAACAATAGCCCGGAGCTTAAAGCAATCCTGGGGATCAAGGAAAATGAGCAGGCTCAGATCTGTTTCGCCATGGGAATCCCTGATGTGGAGTACTCCCGCCCGGTGGTAAAGAAGAATAAGACGGTAGAGTTTATGTAACCTGAATAATAGTAAGCCCCGACAATTGTACATTCAGACTGTAAAAGATTTACACTTTCCTAAGAGAAGTGAAATGCGAGAGTTTGGTAAAGTATATAACAACAATGAAGATGTTTATATCAAGATTAGAGTAGGGCTTTTGGGGCAGTATGGAAATATTACTATTTCAAACTTGACTTTGCCCCAAAAGTATACTATTGAAAGGTATTGATAGGGAATATGATCTGTATTATAATATTGCTAGCAATAGATTCGGGTCATATAAGAAAGGGACGAACAGGTATGTCATCCACATATAAAAAAGGTTATACGGATAAGAAGACTATCGAGTATATAAAGAATAATTATGATCAGG
>Ga0256407_10000826_pt1 | contig 69898 bp, 66 predicted proteins | sample RumenRJG_04DNA_FD_193489 | JGI IMG/M metagenome (GOLD analysis project Ga0256407, IMG submission 193489) | Bovine rumen microbial communities from Lethbridge, Alberta, Canada - RJG_04 | ecosystem: Host-associated > Mammals > Digestive system > Stomach > Rumen | place: Canada: Alberta... | reverse complement strand
CAAAGATACTCACCTTTCGGGGTGTAAACTTTAATATTTGTCAGGTCAAACAAATTATATTTAATCAGCACTTTGCTTTTAAAACCGTATAATCTTTCATCAAAATAATCACAGTTTAAAAACCTAATACCGTTTCGCTGAATTGTTTTTACTTCTGTTGCAAGCATTAAATCGTCAAGCGTATTAATATCAATATTCTGTCGTTTTCTTTCGGATAAAACCTCCGCGATTGTTCTATCCGGTGCATTTGGACAAGGTTGAGAATTCTTAAAATTCAGCCACATATCAATCATTTTTATTGTTTCTTCAATTGTTGGAATATATTCATTGTGCCAACTTTTGTGCAATTTTTCATTTCTCATCATATAAGCAGGTTTATTATTTATTGAAGAGCCGATATAACTCGGTAAAAGTTTTTCAAAGCCTTCCTGAAATTCTTTGAAAAATCTTTCAATAACTTTTGCTCTGGCATTATACGGTCGAGCAAAAACTGTTTCAATTCCGAGTTTTGAATACAAACCCTGAAACCCAAGTTCGGTAAATCTTTTATCATCAGTAAAATATTTTGCTCTGAATGCTCTGCCGTTATCTTGATAAACAACTTTCGGTATCATATCAAGATTGATTATTGAGTTACGCAAAGCCGATGCTATACACTGAGTATTTTCTTCAAGCATAATTTCATAACCTACAAGTGCAGTTGACTTCCAATCAAGAAAACCGACTAATGTTGCTCTGCATGGTTTACCTGTAAACGAGTTTATTACCTGAAACGCAAGTTTATGTCCATCGGCTACTAAAATATCTCCGACTTCAAGTAAACTTGCATCACGCTTTATATAGGGTTCAACTTTGTCTGAAAGTGCTTTTTCGCCATCACGTGCCAAAATCCATTTGTCGTAATTGTTATCTTTAAACCACTTGGCATAACGACGGAATGTAATATCTGCAGGAATAAAACTTTGCCCCTGCTCTTTTAATCTGTATTTTGTTAATGCGATTGCTTTTCCGATTGAAATTCTATTCGGGTGCAAAAGCAACCCCATAAATATTTTTATTTCTTCATCATTTAGTACAGTTCTATAATCATTAACACTACTGTATTTATATTGTGGCAAAAGTTTTGTATAATCTTCTGTTCCGTTTAGCATCGCATACCAGCGGTGCAAACTTCCACGAGATATTTCCCCTAAAATTTCAAAAAGGTGAGAATTTGAAGTATTATGCAATTTCACAAAATCATAATCTGCTTGAAGTTTATTTTGAGATTTCTTCCTAAACTCAAGCCATTGATTAATAATGTCTAATCTTGCTAAAGCTATTTGTTTACATTTTTCTGGAGTAAAATCTGCCATGTGAGTTTTCCTTCGCTCTCACATTAATCGCTCTTGTTCGCAGAAACATCAAGTCCTAAATCTCAATATCAGAGACATTTAGACACATATCAGAATGGAAGATAATTTATTTTTGCACTTTTTTGCACTTATTTGCACTCGCTAAAATTCAAACACCACGCAAAATAGACCCTGATACAAGTTCAGGGTGACAGGTTTTTGGTGCAAAATAGTGCAAAAATTATGACAAAAGTGCAAGAATAGTCCGGTAAATCTCTACACTATAAACTTGCCTCTATTGCCCTAAAATTAGGCAAATCCACAATAAAACTCCCATCACAACTGTCCTGAAAACCTATACTACATCGTCCATTGTAATTTAACATACAGAACAAGATTAAATTAACTATGAGATGGAGATGGTATAATTTAACAAAACATATTGTCCAATGCTGTCCAATATAATAAAACAGCATGGCCTTGACAAATTAAGGATTTATGTCATAATATAAATATAGTTGTCCAATACTGTCCAATATAGGAAATAAAAATGCGAGCAGCTCTTGTTCTTAATATAATAGAATCTTACTTTAAAAATGAATCTTCTTTTATGGATGCTGTCCAAGAACTTGTCCAAGATGAAAGTAAAAAAGGCAATGATGATTTTGTAAATAAAATTAACGATATTTTAAAAAATAAAAAAAATACAAAAAAATCAAATATTAAAAACAGTTTTTTGCAATCAACGGGACCAATTTTTAATCTAAGCAATGCTAATACTACTACGTTATTGCAACCACCAAAAGACAAAGACTCTTCATTAAGTTTAATGGAAATAATTGACCCAAGTATTTCATTTAGCGACTTAGTTCTTTCTGAAAAAATGAAAAAGACAATTGACCAAATAATAGAAGAAACGAAAAAATCTGCACTACTTGAAAATGCTGGAATCCATCCAACAAAAAGAATATTGTTTTATGGACCACCAGGTTGTGGCAAAACTGTTATGGGACTTGCTCTAGCAAAAGCTTTAGGCAAAAAAGTTGCATATGTAAGATTGGATTCATTATTTTCATCTTATTTGGGGCAAACCAGTACAAATTTACGAAAAATATTTGATGCCGTAAAATCTGGCGAATATGCTTTATTTCTTGATGAATTTGATTCAATAGGTAAAAAACGTGATGATAGTCAAGAAGTAGGAGAATTAAAAAGAATTGTTATTACGCTTCTACAAAATTTAGATTTATTACCTCCAGATATATTAGTAATAGCCGCAACAAATCATCAACATCTTTTAGATCCTGCCGTTTGGCGTAGATTTGATGTCGCAATTGCTGTTGATGAACCGACAGCTGAATACAGACAAGAATTTATTAATAAAATGTTGCAAGAATATAAAGATTGCGTAGAAATAGATTATCCACGCTTATTAAAATTCACTGAAGGAATGAGTACCTCAAGACTAAAAGATTTAGTTAATCAGGTTATCAAGACATATTTGCTAAGAGATAAAGCAAATAAAATAACAATGGAAGATTTTATCAATAGCATATTTGTGATTGAAAAATTTGATAATTCAAAAGATGCATTGATAAATTGGGCATTCCAACTAAGCAAAAAAGGACTTTCATTAAGAGAGCTTGAAAATATTACAGGGATACCAAAATCAACACTATCGCATCGTTTTAAAACCATGGAGGTAAAATAATATGGCACCACAAAATCCAAAATATTCACACTTAATTATCAAAGAGGGAGATATTGAAATAGTAAAGTATGACCCGCAGGGAAGAACTAAGCCGGTTCCAAGGAATTTTGGTGCACACGGTCAATTACTTTTGGATGGGATGGAGCATATTATTACAAAACATTCAACTGTAACATCTTCTTTAGGGACTAATAAAGTTGCGTTTGAAATAAAACTACATGAAAGTCAGAAGTTTCAAGACAAAAATAGGCGAGAATTTTTAGAAAATAATAAAATCCGTATAAATGCTATAAAAAATCAAAATCAAGCAATTGCATCAGCAGCTATTACAGATTTTAATAAGTTTGAGAACAAAGTTAGAGAATATAAAAATACAAGTAAAAATAAATCTGAATTCCAATTTATTGATTCAATAACACCTATTGAAATTGAGGAAAAACAAATATCTGATATAAAGGAAGTGGCAAAAAATACTGCTTTAAAAGATGAAAAATTTGATATACAGGCAGTTTTTTTGCCGGAACTGTCAGCAGAAGAATATCAGGCAACTATTTCAAACTTTAAACAGAATATTAAAAATATTGGTGGAAATCTTATTCGTGAGCCTTATCAATTAACAAATGGTATGGTCGTTGCAAGATTTGAAGTTTCCGGTAAGGATATTGATACTATATCTGCAGACGATGCAATATATAGAATTGAAGAAACTGCATCTTATACTTTCGAACCAAGCGAATCAAAACTCACAGGTAATTTGGAATATAGTGTAGATGAAAATATAGAACCGGAATCATTACCTTGCGTAGTAGTAATAGATGGAGGAATAGACTTTTCGGCAAGTCCTCAAATTGAACCTTTTGTGTCGGAACATCTTTCTTATGAACACAATGAATACAATAATTTCCAACACGGGACCGCTGTTGCATCAAGAGTAATTTTTGGCGAAAACATTGATGTACAATTAAAAACAGGAATTTTAACTCCGAAAGCACGAGTTATCGATGCTTGTATTTTTGATACGGAAACGCTTACTGAAGACAATTTAATTGAAAAAATCAAATATATAGTAGAACACTATCACGAAAAAGCCCAAATTTTTAATTTGTCAGTTAATAGCTCAAAAGCAATAGATCAAAATACTATGAGCTTGTTAGGATATGAAATTGATGCTTTAATTCATAAATATAAAATCATCTTTACAATATCAGCCGGCAATCATAATCTTTGGCAGTTTACTGATAATTATGCTGATATTTTAGATGATGATGATGCTATAATTGCAAGTCCTGCAGAAGCAACTCTGGCGTTAACTGTTGGAGCCGTAAATAATGAAAATGATCCTAATAGCTTAACCGGTAAAGATGAAATATCTCCGTATTCAAGATTAGGTCACGGTTTTGCACAAAATGAAAAACCTGATATTGTTGCATATGGTGGAAATATTTCGATTGCAAATAAAACGAACTTTGGTATTACTGCAATTTCAAATAACGGACAATTTGTTACTACATCGGGTACAAGTTTTGCTGCTCCTATTATTGCATCTAACGCAGCACAAATAATAAAGTATGTAAATAATGATAATGGCATGGCACCGTTATTAACTAAATTACTAATGATACATTCAGCTAAACAATTATGGGAAACAGAAGGACTTAAAGAAGAAGACAAAAGCTTTTACAAAAAATTATACGGCAATGGTATATGTAACATTGAAGATGCTTTGTTCTCTGAAGAATCAAAAGTTACATTTTTATGCACCGGAACAATGAATCGCTTAAATAAGCAAAGAGTAAAATTTTATATTCCAGAGCTCACATCTGAGAAACCAAGAAAATATCCATTTATTGTTAAAATAACATGCTTGTCTGATCCTATAACTGACTATCAAAAAGGAGAAGAATATTTAGGGACATTTATTGATGCAAGTTTACATAAATTAAGTTCGACAGGAAAAAATACAAATGCAAATCCAGCTAAGACAATAACTGGTCGTAGAAAGTGGCAGCCATATCAACATTTTGAAAATGTATTTTATACAGTTCAACCTGGTGACTGGGAACTATGGTTACAACTTTATACGAGATGGGATGTTGCTGATGATTTCGAAGTTCCATATGCTTTGGCTATAACAATTGAGGACCCATTAAGACAAATGGAATTATATAGTGCTATTCAAAATGAAGTTGAAAACCGCTATGACCTAATGATTCGACCAGAAACAAGGATTCAAATATAAAATAAATTTGAGTTTTATCTCTATTTATAATATATTCAAAGCAATAGGAGTATTTAATGGCGGAAGTAAAACAAAGAACTGCAGCGAAAAAGTTTGTTGAAGATTGGACTGGAAAAGGCTACGAAAAGGGAGAGAGTCAAAAGTTTTGGCTGCAACTTTTAGGAGAGGTTTTGGGAGTAGAACATCCTGCTCAGTTTATCTCTTTTGAAGACCAAGTTCACCTTGACCATACAAGTTTTATTGACGGATATATTCCTGCGACAAAAGTTTTGATTGAGCAAAAGAGTGTTGATAAAGATTTAAATAAGGCTATAAAGCAATCTGACGGCAGTTTGCTTAATCCATTTCAACAAGCAAAAAGATATATAACAGAACTTCCGCTCTCGCAGCATCCCCGCTGGGTTGTAACCTGCAACTTCCAAAAATTCTGCGTTTACGATATGGAACGACCAAACGGAGAACCGCAAGAAATTCTGCTTAAAGATTTGGAAAAAGAGTATTATAGACTTTCATTTTTGGTTGATACAGGCAGCGAACATCTCCGAAAAGAAATGGAAGTTTCAATAAAAGCCGGAGAAATTGTCGGACTTTTATATGATGCACTTTTGAAACAGTACAAGGACTGCAATAATGAAGATTCGCTAAAAGCCTTAAATATTTTGTGCGTAAGATTGGTATTTTGCTTGTACGCAGAAGATGCAGGAATATTCGGCAAACACGATATGTTTTTGGATTATTTGCGTCAATATGATGCCTCAAAAATGCGTAAGGCATTGATTGAATTGTTTGAGGTTTTAAATACAAAACTTGAGGACAGAGACCCGTATTTGGAAGATGATTTAAAGGCTTTTCCTTATGTTAATGGTGGATTATTTGCTCAGGAACATATTGAAATCCCACAATTTACAGATGAAATCAGAGATTTGCTATTAGAAAAAGCAAGTGCAAATTTTGACTGGTCAGAAATCAGTCCTACAATATTCGGTGCGGTTTTTGAAAGCACTCTGAACCCAGAAACAAGACGCTCTGGCGGTATGCACTATACTTCGATTGAAAATATCCATAAGGTTATTGATCCTTTATTCTTGGATGACTTGAACGAAGAATTTAATACCATTAAAAATTTACCTCAAAATAAAACAAGGGATAAGAAACTTGAGGAATTTCAAGACAAAATTGCTAATCTGAACTTTTTAGACCCTGCTTGCGGAAGCGGAAACTTTTTAACGGAAACATATATCAGTTTAAGAAAATTAGAAAATGAAATTCTTGAACACTTGTTTAGTAAAAATGGAATTTTACAGAATAAATTAGGTTTTGAGGGCGAGCTTAATCCTATAAAAGTTTCAATTAAACAATTCTACGGAATTGAAATTAATGATTTTGCAGTTACTGTTGCAAAGACAGCGCTTTGGATTGCAGAATCCCAGATGATGAAGAAAACAGAAGATATTGTCCACATGGATTTGGACTTTCTTCCGCTAAAAACCTATGCAAATATAGTTGAAGGCAATGCTCTTCGTATAAATTGGGAAGAAGTAATACCAAAAGACAAACTAAATTACATAATGGGCAACCCACCATTTGTCGGTTATTCCCTACAAACAAAAGAGCAGAAAGACGATATTTTATCGATATATATTGATGAAAAAGGAAAACCATATAAAACTGCCGGAAAAATCGACTATGTTTCAGGATGGTATTTCAAAGCATCTGAGTTAATGCAAAATACTAATATAAAAACGGCTCTTGTATCAACAAATTCAATAACACAAGGCGAACAATTAGCAGGAGTTTGGAAACCATTATATGAAAGGTTTAATATTCATATAGATTTTGCACATAGAACTTTTAGGTGGGATAGTGAATCCAATTCAAAAGCACATGTTCATTGTGTTATTGTTGGTTTTAGTTGTGCGGAAAATAAATCAAAGAAAAAATTATATACAAGCGAGCGGATGCAATTAGTTGATAATATAAATGCATACTTGATTGATGCTCCGAATGTTTTTATTGAAAGTTGCAATACTCCTATATGCAAAGTACCTAAAATATGTAGTGGGGGAAAACCTGTTGAAGGTGGATTTTTAATATTTACAAAAGGAGAAAAAGAAGATTTTATAAAGCAAGAACCAAAATCTGAAAAATATTTTAGACCATTTGTTGGTGCTGATGATTTTATAAACAATAAGCCTCGATATTGTTTATGGCTACTTAATATAAGTCCAAATGAATTGCGCCAAATGCCAAAAGTTCTTGAAAGGATAGAAAAAGTTAAAGAATACAGGCTTGAAAGTCCTAAACCTGCAACAAAAGAATGTGCAAATACTCCTCATTTATTTATGGAAATCAAACAACCTAAAGGTGAATATATTATAGTACCGGCGACATCTTCCGAAAATAGAAAATATATTCCATTAGGTTTTGTTAGTCAAGACTATGTTGCTAGCAATGCGGCTTCATATATTGATGCTGCCGATAAATATTGTTTTGGTATTTTAGAATCAAATGTTCACATGGCATGGATGAGAGCGGTTTGTGGAAGACTAGAAATGCGTTACAGATATTCTAATAATATTGTATATAACAACTTCCCGTGGTGTAATCCAACAGATGAACAAAAAGCAAAAATCGAAAAAACTGCACAAGGAATTCTTGATGCAAGAGCATTATATCCGGATTGTTCATTAGCAGATTTGTATGACGAACTCACTATGCCGCCGGAACTTAGAAAAGCACATCAACTTAATGATGCTGCAGTAATGGAAGCATACAGATTCAAAACAAAAGACGAACAAACAGGAAAACAGCGCTGGCTCAACGAATCCGAAACCGTCGCCCGCCTAATGCAAATGTATCAGGAATTAACAAAATGAAGGGTTTTAAATGAAAATTGACTACAAATTTTTAAAATCAATATTAATTGTGATGGAAGAATATGAACTTCATCAAATTAGGTGTTATGACCTTATGCAAAAAATAGGTGTTATGGATGAAAATCATGTTTTAAATGAAGAATTAACAGAGAAATTTGTTGGTCATATAAAGATTTTAGGTGATAATTATTTTATTGAAAGTAGTGATAAACAAGGGAATTATGGTTTTGGCAATATGAATAAAGGGTATGCTATGTCAAATCCGTTATACAGAATTACAGCAAATGGATATGAATTTTTAGATATATTGAAGAATGATACAATCTTAAACAAAATTAAAAACTTTGCAATACAAAATGCTTGGGAGATTGGGAAGCAGTTAATTATTGAATCAGCAAAGATTAACATGTTATAAATATTTTATTAAATTTATGCAACCAGATAAGGAAAATATTTATCAAGCAATTTTACCGCTTCAACAAATGCTTTAAGTTTGTCCATCATTGGCTTGTTTTGATCTCGCATTGTTTGTCCGATATCATACGCATCGAGAATATCCTGACAGAGCTCTATCTCTTTTTTCTCTTGCTCACTCAAATCTGACTTATCAAGATATTGAGATACTATTTGTTTAATAATATCGTAAATTAACTTGGTTAATTCAGTTGACGTTTCTCTATAAGATGAATCTTTGATTTGCACTATTCTTTTCTCGGATGAGTTATTTTGTATATGGATATCTACTTTTGTAAAATTACTCCAATACTGTTGGCTATATGACAGCTGCTTTACTTTACTCATTGTATTATCAATTTGCATATTTAAAAAAGTAGGGAGCTGTTGATTATATGTTCTTATTAGTTCGATTTTTATATTGTTGTTCCATTGAACAAAAAAGTTGTCAGTTAGAATTTTGTTAGTAGCTACATCATAATAATTAAGATTCCCATTGCATGCTCCTGTATTTACCTTATTTTTAAATGGACAACTAGTACACATGCGGGAATTGCATCTCGTATTATGTTGTTTTAATATTTGCTGATATAAGGGATTTTCCATTTATTTTCTCCAAGTGTTATTTGTTATATTTAGTGTAACTTATACAACCATTATTTACTACGTTCCCATGCTTTTCAAGTGTGACAGCCGTTTATAGAATAAAAAGATTTACAAACATTAATATTATTTTAAAATCCGGACTTGATTTGTATATGCCTTTGAGTGATGAATACGACACGTTAAAGGAGGTCGTAGATGGAAAAAGTCGGATTGAATATTACTCCAAAAGAGTTTAAGCAATTAAGCAAATGGTCAGAGAATATTTATAACACAGCGGTTGTTATTGATTATTTTGTTGCCAATCAGCCGGAGATTGAAGAATGCTACAATCTTGCACCAGTTGTAAAGCACCTGCGAAATGATGCGGATGTGTTGAATGCATTCTTTATAGACCACGAAAAAGAAGTTGAAATTTAAATGCCGTTTAAAAGGGGTTTAAAAGCTGTTTAAATAGCGTTCAAAAATTATTATGTCCAAATGATACGATTTCAGACACATACATTTGATGTTTTTCACTGAAAGAGTGATGAATTGTGTAGCTTGAAAGGAGCACACTATGATTGAAATCGGTAAAAAATACAGATTAAAAAAGCTGAAAGGCTGGTTTGAAAAAGATAGCGATGAATTTACTGTTGTTTGTTTTGGCGAACACAATATTGTCGGATGCGTCGCACCTGATGGTGAAAGATATGTGTTTGATAAAAATTTTTTGATTGACCCCGACAAGCCGGACGAGATATACGCAGATATTAAAATAACGAAAGGTTAAATTATGGTTGAAAAAGATTATAAGCTATACGGAACAAAAATTTTAAATCTAAAAACACAAGAAATCGGATTGTTGATTTGTTTATGGGAAAACAAATATGCTGATAAAACAGTGGATTTTGCAACTTGTGTTGACAAAACCGGCAAACGCTACAACATTGAATTAGATAATATAAGAGGCTTTGAAGATGATTTTGAAAATTAAATAAATCTGTAAAATTATTCAATTATATTAGAATACTCAACAGCCTCGTCTATTTTATCCATTAATAAACTCGCTAATATTAAGCGTTTTATTGCTTTTTCTTTTGTAAGTGTTAAATTCTCGTGCGCTTTTGGATTCCTTATACCAGAGATTGCACCAGAAAATATTTGCATATATCCGACTTGTACATTTTCGCCACTTTCTGTGGATGTATCTTCGAATTTCAAACGGTTACCCGGTAAAGAGAAAAGATATTCCATTAAATTCTTACCATCTAACTCTTTATTTGAATTTTCCTGCTTATAATATTTTCTATATATCTTTTTCAATCTGCTATTTACTTCTTTAAATGCTGATTCAACTGCATCAGCGTATTGTTTTGAATTATACTTGATAAAAACAAGTTCTTTTATTATTGGATGAATATATTGCCAGAACGGTTCATTTTTGTTTTCCAATATGGTTAACCGGAGTTTCTCTAACTGAGTCAAAATGATATTAAATTCACCAACTGTCATATATTGCGTAGTCTTTATAACAAGATTGTTATAAATCGTTTCCCATTCTGGAGTATTATTTAAATGATTTGAATAAATAAATTTTGTTAACTCATCTTTGAATATAAGATACCTTTGATGCCCCAGTGTAATCCTTTGTCCTAAATTATACAAATTACGGAATTCGTTAATTAAATTGTCAATTGTTGTATTTTCTTCTTGTAATGATGGCATGTATATACTCCTAGAAATATTATACAACAAATAATGATAGGTTTTGAACGCCATTTGAATGGCTATAAAACAGGGTTTGAATTAATTTGGCTCTTAATCCATTCCATAATTACTGAAACAAGGTATTCTTGTTCGGTTTGTGTTAGTTCTCTGTGTTGGGGGAATTTGTGCCATTTTTCGATGCAGCCGCGGCAGCAGGTGGCGGTTGCGTGTTGAGCAATAAACACGGGATGCCCTCGCATTGGTGTTTGCTTGCCATCATTTACAGGTTCTGCCGGAGCAACTCTATCTCTGATAAAATCGCAGGCATGAGAATATATTTTATCAAGTCCTTTTTCTTTGATATATTCAAGCTCTTTTGCCCGAAGTTTAAATCTGCTCCTGAATTTTGATTTTGCTAATCTGTCTAAAATATCCATAGTTACTCTTTTGTAATTTCATGCAATCTTTCTACCAGTTTAGTAATCTTACCAGATTTAATTTTTTCAGCTAATAAGCCTTCACAGAATCTATCTTGTCTAATGTAATATGTTAATAAAGACAGAATTTCCTCTCTTGTCATTATGTTTATATCCTTGTGTACCAAGTCATAGTCTTTTGTGTGTTGCATATAGTAGTAATCAATTAAATTTAGCTTATAAAATGCCTGTAACCAAGCTATATCATTCGCAGCAAATTTGATGTAAGGGAGTTGAGGAATTTCATCTTCCTTACGATTAGCAGTTCCTCCGCCCCATTCATAATTATGTGGAAAAATAATTGGTAATTCTTGACACCTTTTATTTATATCAACCATTTCATTGTATACTTGAACAACTTTATCGTTAATATCAACAAATATAACTTTATCCAAGCAATTATTTTTATCAACAAAATATCGAATTATATTAGTAGCAATTTCACAAGCTTCTTCTAATGGAAAGTGATAAACTCCGCAGGATATAGCAGGGAAAGCTATCGTTTTAATTCTGTTTTCTTTTGCTAAATTCAAAGATGTGTTATAGCAGGATTTGAGAAGCTCTCTCTCGTTTTTATTGCCGCCATGCCAGACAGGGCCGACGGTATGAATTACATATTTTGCAGGTAAATTATAACCCTTTGTAATTTTTGACTGTCCTGTTTCACAACCGTTTAAAATTCTGCATTCTTCCAAAAGTTCAGGTCCTGCGGCACGATGAATGGCACCATCAACTCCGCCGCCACCTAATAAACTTGTATTTGCGGCATTAACTATTGCATCAACTTCTAACTTTGTTATATCTCCTTTTAAAACTTCAATTTGAGTCATATTTTACCTCTGCTTAATAATATCATAACCGAATAATTCTTCAGAAAATTCAATTAGTAAATTCTGTCTGGAGGAGCATTTTCCATCTCGTAATCATGATAACTTATAACTTCTACTCCATAATTTGGTAAAAGCTCTGCCATTCTGCTGATAGGGAAATCGTCTTGAGGGCCTTGATATGATTCGTCAATAATTTCAATTATTTCTTGTATTTGAAGTATTTCTTTATCAGAACATTGTTCAAGGCATTTAATTTTATTATTATAATATATTTTAAATCTTTTGCCATTAAATTTTATATTTATCATCATTACTCCTGCTATTCAAATTCTTCATTGAATTTTTTGCTTATTAACATGCATAGTGCTCCCAGATATTCAAGATTCATTTGATACACTACATCTGGACTAGGACAAATATATACCTCTTCACTATTCATTATTTCTTCACGATGTTTTTCAAAATGTCTAATTTCGCGAATAAGTTTATCTCGTTCTTTTAGTAGTGTGGCATAAGATTCGTCATCAAATTCATCTACAAAACTTTGTGGTGATATCATAGTCATAAATTATTACCTCCGTTTAATCTTATCATAACCAATAGCCATGTCAGAATTGGACGTATTAGCCTTTTTGTTTGTGTGCGGGATATTGCTCTAAACAATTATATAGTTCTTCCATTAACGCCACGCATTGGGGAGTGTTTATAACTTGTTTAATTGTTTGCTTGTTCGAAAATCTTACATATAACTCAAACCATATATCCATAGCAGAATCACAAGAATATACTGTGTCAGAAGCACATTCACTTAAATAATTCATAACAAGTGAATTGAAGTAATCAATATCATTTATAACAAGCGAATGACCATAAATATTCTTGTACTTATGCATATACATATCCGGATTAGTAGTTTTGCTTATGAGAGTTAAAGTACCTGCATGTTTCCTGTTCTTTTTATAAGTTATATTATGAGATGTATCATCAATAGTTCCGCATAAATCGATACTCAATGTTTCTATATAATCTGTTTCAGTAAGAGTTGATAAGATTTTATCGAGTGTTGGTAATGGTTGCATGTATGTCTCCATAGTTTATATTTGTTCTTTCATTATCAATATAAACTACGACTATGTCAAATATGGACATATTGATATTACATCCCTAAAATATCTCTTTCAACTATTTTTACAATATCTTCCGGCAGATATTCTTCTTTTTTAAACTTTTGATTTTGTTTGGGGGCAATAATTTGTTGTTTGACCTGCGGCAGATTTTTCAAGATATTCATCAATGAATACATTTCTGCCTGTGGTGTTTGTTGGTTATTGTCAATATCATTTGAGATCTTATCCATAATTTTTTGAGCAAAGTTTAACAATTCTCTATTAAATAATTCCTGTTCTCTGCCTTTTTCAAACTTCTTTTTATCCCATTCATATTCCTTCTTCCAATAGAATAAAGTCCTGCGTGAAAGGTTAAGTTTTGCGCCAATCACATCAAGCGGCTGCTTTTCGTAAACATACAAATGCTCTGCTTGCGATAATTTATCTAATTTTGTCATTTTTATACCTCAAAAATTATTCTGTCTACTGTAAAATTTGTTTTGTCGGATAATCTCCTAACCTGAAAATTACAAGTTCTATCAATTATTCCGAGATTTTGAAAATATTTAATCATCTGATTTAGAAGTGCTAGTGTATTTTTCAATACTTTTGGCGGCAAATTCCTGCCTTTACAAAAATAGTAAAATTCCTGAATATCATAGCAAGTAATATCATTTAAGTTTTTATTTTTGAAAAATGGGGAAATATAGTATTTTAACATTCTGCGATATCTCCTGTAAGTATTATATTTACAATTGTTTTTGACATAATTTTCCAAAAAATAATCAATCGCAGCATCAATTGTAATAATCTGACAATTTGTCATTTGTTTTGTACAAATGATAAATTCTTGCTTTGGCTTTTCTTCCTTATATTTATACAAACCATATTCAAAGACTATTTTATCCTCATTCAAAAGCTGTTCAAGTTCTGTTTTACAATCACATTCCGCAATCATTTCGATCTCATCGAGAGTAAATTCTTTTAAATGTCGTGCTAATTTTTCTACGTTCATATAATCTGCTCCATAATTTCTTTTGTAATTTCCAATAAATTATTATCTTTTGAGAAAGTTTCCATTTGGTTTATTAATTGAACAATTTGTCGAAATCTGTTGTATTTTGAATGGATATATTCAACAGCATCAGGCGTAAATGGAACTTCCGACAATTGATTAATTATTTGACTTAAATCAGCTACTTCAAAAGTATCGAATTTTAAAATTTCTGAAAACCTGTCATAAAGATGTTTGTATCTTTCGAGTTTTCTGTGTGCCAATCCCATTCCGATAAAAATTATCGGGCTGCCGGTTTCATCGTGTATATCCCTGAGGGTTTCAATGGTTTTATAGTTATTCATCAGATAATCAACCTCATCAATAAAAATCACTTGCGGATTTTGTTTCAGCTTTTTTACCACGATATTAAAATTATCCGAAGTCAAAAACCTTGGTATTTCATCAAGCTCTTTTACCATCTCTTCAAGCAGCCATCTACCTGTCATAAGGTTCGATGCTCTTAAATAAATTCCGTCATATTTGCACGCAAGCCACAAAGCTGTTTGCGATTTACCAAGTCCGGGCTCGCCATAAACTAATCCCATTTTCGGAATATTTTTTGGCTTATTTATCAAATTTTCAACAAGTCCGATAAAGTTTTTGACATTAGTAGTTTTTACAAAAATCTTATTCATACAATAATTTGTACTCCTTTGTATTTTTGAATTCCGTTATCCAAGAATTATTTGGGTCATTCGCAATCAAATACTCATATTTTTCTGAATTATTTTTGAACAGTGTTTGAACCCTTTTTGAATCTGTTTTGAACGTGGGTTGAATTTCTTTACTTTCTATTTGCGTTTTAAGTAATTTTATATCCTCGCATTGAAGATATTTTTTAACAGATTCGACCGTTTTCTTTTTTAGTTGCCGTTGTTTGATAATTTTCTGTTTGTAATCCTCATAATCTTTTACATCCCCTAGTAATTTTGCCATCGGGTGTGTTTCTGTAACTCTTTCTGCTGTACATAGAAATTCGCCCTTTGGAGTGTAAACGTTAATACTTGTGAGGTCAAAAAGGTTGTATTTAATCAACACTTTGCTCTTGAATCCATATAATCTTTCATCAAAATAGTCGCAGTTTAAAAACCTGATCCCATTTCGCTGAATGGTTTTGACTTCTGTTGCGAGCATCAAATCGTCAAGCGTATTTATATCAATATTTTGTTGTTTCCTTTCAGATAAAACTTCCGTAACTGTTTTATCCGGAGCATTCGGACAAGGTTGAGAATTCTTGAAACTCAGCCACATATTAATCATTTTTATTGTTTCTTCAATAGTTGGAATAAATTCATTATGTAGATTTTTATGAAACTTCTCATTTCTCATCATATAAGCAGGTTTATTCTGAATACTGCTTCCGATATAACTCGGCAAAAGTTTTTCAAAACCTTCCTGAAATTCTTTAAAGAATCTTTCAATAACTTTTGCTCTCGCATTATACGGTCTTGCAAAAACTGTTTCTATACCCAGTTTTGAATATAATCCCTGAAAACCGAGTTCAGTAAAACCTTTATCGTCAGTAAAATATTTTGCTCTGAATGCTCTGCCGTTATCCTGATAAACAACTTTCGGTATCATATCAAGATTGATTATTGCATTCCTAAGAGCCGAAGCTATACACTGCGTATTTTCTTCAAGCATAATTTCATATCCGACTAGAGCTGTTGATTTCCAATCAAGAAAGCCAACTAATGTCGCTCGGCAAGGTTTACCTGTAAAGGGATTTATTACTTGGAATGAAAGTTTATGACCATCTGCTACAAGAATGTCCCCAACTTCAAGTAAACTTGTGTCACGTTTTATATATGGTTCAACTTTATCAGAAAGTGCTTTTTCTCCGTCACGAGCAAGAATCCATTTATCATAATTATTATCTTTAAACCATTTTGCATAACGTCTGAATGTAATATCAGCAGGAATAAAATTCTGTCCCTTTTCTTTTAATTTGTATTTAGTTAGTGCTATGGCTTTCCCGATTGATAATCTATTCGGGTGCAAAAGCAATCCCATAAATATCTTTATTTCTTCATCATTTAATACTGTTCTATAATCATTAACACTACTGTATTTATACTGCGGCAAGAGTTTTGTATAATCTTCTGTTCCGTTTAACATCGCAAGCCAACGATGCAAACTACCACGAGAAATTTTTCCTAATATCTCAAATAAATGTGAGTTTGATGTATTATGCAACTTCACAAAATCATAGTCTGCTTGAAGTTTATTTTGAGATTTCTTTCTAAACTCAAGCCATCTATGTACTATATCTAATCTTGCGAGTGCTATTTGTTTACATTTTTCGGGTGTGTAGTGTGCCATAAAAAATTACCTCACACACATTAATGTCTCTGTTTCGCAGAAACATCAAGCCCTGAATCTCAATCTCAGAGACATTTTGACACATACCAAACTGTGAGATAAATTATTTTTGCACTTTATTGCACAAAATTGCACGGGGTAAATATTCAAATATATTGGCATTTTCAGGTATAAATGTTTCTAAAAACTCAAAATCTTGGTGCAAAATAGTGCAAAAATCAGGACAAAAGTGCAAGAATAGTCCCGCAAATCTCTACACTATAAATCTGCCTTAAACTCCAAACAACTCGGCATTATAGCCAATAAAAACGCATCCAAACTGTCCTGAAAACCTATAGCAAATCCACAATAAAACTCCCATCACAACTGTCCTGAAAACATATAGCTCACTCGCGCTGAACCCCAAAAGGTGTTCTCGTCCATACCCACACGGACTATAAAGCAGATTAGAGGACAAGCCTCAATCTGCTTTTATAATGTCGTAGGCGGGACTTGAACCCGCACGGATTTCTCCACACGCCCCTCAAACGTGCGCGTATACCATTCCGCCACTACGACTTGAACAAGTCTATACTAGCACATCAAAAATTTTTGTAAATATAAAAAGAGATTCTTCGCTATCACTCTAAATTACGAATTTACGAAGAATCTCTTGAATCAATTATCAAAGTATCGCCAATGTCTATTGTATCTACGTACGTAGCACCTAGCCTTTTACTTGGCTCATTACTTCTTCTGCAAAGTTGTCTTGACGTTTTTCCAAACCTTCACCAAGCATATATCTTGTGAATGCTGTTACTGTCAATTTACCTTCGATTAATTGACCTACCGTTACGTCAGGATTTTTAATGAACGGTTGTTCTAAAAGAACTTTGCCTGCCATAAGTTTGTTTACTCTGCCTTCTACAATTTTAGCTCTGATTTGTTCAGGTTTTTTCAACAAGTCTTCTTTACCCATTTCGATTTCTGTTTCGTGGTCAATTACTGATTGAGGAATTTCTGCTCTTGTAATAAATTCAGGAGCAGATGATGCGATATGCAAACAGATATCGTTCATCAATTCATCATCTTTTTTATCAGTTTGAATCAATACACCAATCTTACCGTTGTGGATATAAGATGCTGTATTACCTTCATAACGAACAAATCGTCTGAAAGTAATTTTTTCACCGATTGATGCAATTTTTTCTTTTATTACTTCTGAAATCAATTTACCGCATTTCGGGCAAGTTGTATTTAACAAAGCATCAACATCAGCAGGGTTTGTTGTTGCAACAACTTCTGCCAAGCCTGCTGTTAATTCTTTAAATTCTTCATTTTTTGCAACAAAGTCTGTTTCGCAGTTAACTTCAACTAAAGCGCCTGCACCGTCTTGAATAGAAGATGCAACCAAACCTTCAGCTGCGATTCTGCCCATTTTTTTATCTGCAGATGCCATACCTTTTTGACGAAGTACATCCATCGCTTTTTCCATATCACCGTCAGTTTCAACAAGTGCTTTTTTTGCATCCATCATACCTGCACCTGTTTTATCACGGAGTTCTTTTACCATTTGAGCTGTAATGTTCATTTATTTCTCTCCTTTATTATATAAAGGGTGAAAATTTTCACCCTTTATTGATTTTTGTTATGCTTCTTCAGTTGTTTCTTCTTTAGCTTCTTCTGCAGTTACACCTGCATCTTCAGCTTTGATAGCTTCAACTTTTTTAGAATTTGCATTTGCCGCTCTTAATTCTTTTCCTTCCAAAACAGCATCTGCCAATTTTGAAGTGATAAGTTTTATTGAACGAATTGCATCATCATTACCAGGGATAATGTAGTTGATTCCGTCAGGATCAGCATTTGTATCAGCTAAGCATATTACAGGAATATGCAATTTATTTGCTTCTTGAATTGCAATATCTTCTTTCTTTTGGTCGATAATAAAGATAATGTCAGGCAATCCTCTCATTTCTTTAATACCGCCTAAAGTTTTGCTCAATTTACCTAATTCTCTGTTCAATTTAGCAATTTCTTTCTTAGGTAATTTTTCTGCATGACCGGAATTGATAAAATCTTCCAATTCACGAAGTTTATTTACACGACCTCTGATAGTTTCAAAGTTTGTTAACATACCGCCTAACCATCTTCTGTTAATATAGTATGCACCGGCTCTTTGTGCTTCTTCAGCAACAACTTCAGCAGCTTGCTTTTTTGTACCTACAAACAAGACATTTTTGCCACGTGCAGCAAATTCTCTTACTGCAGCATAAGCTTCATCTAATAAATCGGTTGTTTTACGCAAATCTAATACATAAATACCGTTTCTTGCACCGTAAATATACGGTTTCATTTTGGGGTTCCATCTTTGTGTTTGGTGTCCGAAATGTACACCTGCTTCTAAAAGTTCAATCATAGATGCTGTTGGCATCGCTTTTCTCCTTTATCTTAACTTATTGTACTACGGGCTATACTGTCTCATTCCAAACGGAACTAGGGCAAAACCTATCAGACTAGTGTAACCGATAATATAATAATATAAACAAACTTAATTGCAAATATACTGTATAGTTTTATTAATTCTAAGAATACAAATTTTATTGACAATAGAACTCAAAAATTTTAAAATGTTAATATGGCTATTGTTTATTTAAGTTTAGGTTCAAACTACGGAGACAGAGTTGGCTATGTCCAGCAGGCTGCCAGTCTGCTCGGAACTTCTGATGGCGTATCTATTATTCGTACATCTTCATTTTATGAAACAGAGCCTTGGGCAATGGATACTGATAATTGGTTTGTTAATGCTGTTGTAGAAATAAAAACAACATTAGCACCGCAAGATTTACTTGAGCTTTGTCACAGAATTGAAAATCAACTCGGCAGAAAAAGACCTGCTAACGGACAATATACAGACAGAACAATAGATATAGACATTTTATTTTATAACAAAGATATAGTTAATGACGACAATCTTATTATTCCGCATAAGTTTGTTCACCTGAGAGCATTTACTCTCGTTCCGCTTTTGGAATTGATTCCAAATTTTGAACATCCGATTTTACACAAAACAATTGCTCAGTTGCACAATGATTTAGAAAATCCTGAGATGGTATTTTTATATGGAACAAGAGTTGAAATCTAAAGTCGCAATTATCGGAGGAGGGCCTGCCGGATGCATTTGCGCATATTATCTTCAGGATAAATTTGACGTTTTAATTTTTGAAAAAAACTCCCCGCTAAAAACACTGCTTCCGACAGGAGGCGGGAGATGTAATCTTGCTCATGCAGAATACGATTTTAAAGAACTTGCAAAGAATTACCCCAGAGGTGAAAAGTTTTTATACTCTATTTTTTCAAAATTTTCTACAGCAGACACTATAGACTTTTTTGAAAAAATAGGAATAAAAACGTACACACAAGACAATTTGCGAATTTTTCCGAAATCTAACAGTTCAAAAGATGTTAAAGAAAAGTTTTTAAAAGCTTTAAATAAAGTCCGTTTTATTAAAGAAGAAGCTTTGAGAATTAATAAATTAACCTCACCCCACCCCTCTCCTAAATTAGGAGAGGGAGCAGGCGTTGGCGAAAATTTGAGCCATACGAATGCGGGTGAGGTAACTTTTTCTATAGTAACAAATATGAATTCATACAAAGCTGATTTTGTCGTAATTGCAACAGGCGGTCACGCATCATATGAATTAATAAAGCTTTTAAAGCACAAAATTATTGAACCGAAGCCTGCATTGACAGGATTAAGGACAAAAGAGGATTTTTCTGAGCTTAGTGGGGTAGCAGTTGATAATATTTTATTCACACATAAAGGAGTTTCCGGTCCAAAAATATATACAATATCATCATTAAAAGCCAGAGAAGAATTTCCCTACAAACTTAATTTTAATCTTACAGGGGATATAAATTTGCAAAACGAATTAAACACAAACCCGCACAAAGCAATTAAAAATCTTTTAGGCGAATATATTCCCAAATCACTTGCCGAATATATTCTAAAGGAATTAAATATTGATACAGATTTAAAATGTCATATGATAAATGGCACAATGCGCGACAAAATTTTAAATAAGCTACAAAACTTTGAGATCACAGCAATCGGTACAGTTCCTGACGGAGAAGTTGTAACATCTGGCGGAGTAGATTTAAAAGAAGTTAACCCAAAAACACTTGAATCAAAACTTAAGCCAAACATATATTTTTGCGGTGAAGTTTTGAATATAGACGGATTTTGCGGAGGATTCAACTTGCAAAACTGCTGGTCAACAGGTTATGTCGTGGCGGATAGTATTATGCATCAGCTTGCAGCTTCTTTTTCAAATCCTCTTTAACCTGAAAAGCGTCGTTGTTTTTACCGAATTTTCTTACAGCCACCATGATTGCAGGTGCAAGAACACCCAAAACTCCGATACAAGCGCCGATATTTTTCAATGTTGCACCTCTTTTGAGCTTTTTAACCTGTTTTAAAAACGCTTCCAAAGATTTGTCCGCTGCATCTGTATTTTTATAATCTGCAAATTTATTATCCAATTTACTTAATTTTTCTGCAACACCTTTAAATTCATCCAAATCAATAAATTTTCTGTAATCAACATCATCAGCCTGAGATGCTTTTTTTAATGTCGGCAATATATCAGACATTTTTGACATTTTTACGGTAAAATCATCCGGATTATTATGAATAAAATCAAGCAATTGTTCCGGAGCATCGAGCTTCAAGATTTTTTCAACACTTTGCTTTAAAGAACCGTTTTTCATTGCCTGTTCTAGCTCTTTACTTTCAATAACTCTTGCATCTAGGTCTATCGAAGCCGGTTTTTTCTTGTTATTTTCTACGCTTTTTTCAAGGAATTTTTGGATTGGTTTGCTTGCAAAATACATAAACGCCCAGAAAGTACCTTCTTTTATAGTATATCCGATTAATTCCTGAGGATTTCTTGAATGAGCAAGTCTTTCCGTTGTTATTGCACCGTCTAGAATCATTAGGTTTTTAACAGGATTGTACATAAAATCTTGGATACTGCCAGTGAATGCCGGTTGTTTTTTGCCTTCTAAATTCCACTGAGGTTTTGTATTTGAGAAATCTTTTTTTTGATTATCTTTAGTTTGCATTTCATTTAAGATTTCTTTTTTTGCGGCTTTTTCTGTAACATTGTGTCTGTATTTTGTTAATCCCCAATAAGTTAAAATTGTCAGGGCTGTAGAAACTATAAATTTGCCCATCGCAAGATTTTTTGTAAATTTTGTATTTTTTGATGCGGTTTTCATACTCTCTTTTATAGAAGAATCCGCATACTCTATGGATTTTTCGAGTAAATTTGCTCTGTTATCTTTTAAATTTCTGACATCAAATTCAGGATCTATCTTTAATGCTTTATATAAAGTTAAATCCAAAAGTTTTTTATAAGCCGGAATACCAAAAAGCCAAATACTTTGAGTTCCAAACTCATCAATAAATCTATCTTTTCCTTCTAATTTATCACCGGTCATATAAGAACCGGCAGTAAGTCCGCAACTGTTGGCAATATCTTTAATTGCCATCGGAACGAGTGAATTATTATTACCTAATGTTGAATATATTTTACTTGCTGTGATTGCAGGGATCATGTTTTCCTTTCCGAGAAATCGCACTACTCAAGCGATTTCATCAATAACAAATTACAACCCCCAAATTAAGTTCATTAATTTGACGATAGGGGCATTCGCCTTTATTATTGATTTTCGTCGGATATATCTTTTCATAGTTTCTACCTTTCTTCTAAATACTGTGAATATTTTAAATTGCCTAAATATTCAAAAGTTTTAACTTTTATTAATAAAAAAAATGACCTTTCCAAAAGAAAGGTCATTGTAAGTTTTATGTTCACGACAAATTGTAAGCCTTACAAGCCTTTCCTAAAAGATATTACAATTCGTCGGATATTTCTGTTCATATGATTATCTTATTACAAACAAAAATTTTGTAAACAGTGTGTTATAATTAAAACAACAAAAATACAAAGTAAGGAATCATTATGCAAAAAATAGAAATTGGCAAAACATACAGACACTTTAAAGGTAATTTATATAAAATAATCGGTTTTGCAAGACATTCAGAAACAGGAGAAGATATGATAGTCTATACTCCTTTAAAAACAGGCGACAGTTGGGTAAGACCATATAGAATGTGGAACGAAGTCGTTGATGATAAGGGGACTTTAAGATTTACACTCGTAGATTGAGCTACACTTCAAAAAAGTTTTTCATTGATCTATCTATTTTACTATTTATAATACCTGCAATTTCATTATGATTTATGTCATGCCTGAAAATTGCATTGTTTGTTATATCTATAACAGCTTCCGGATTTTCAATAATTTCAGTCATACTTCTTATTGATTGTTCTATAACTCTGTAAAATTCACCATTTGCCATGTTTTCTTTGTTATCTGTAAACATGCGTCTTGTTACCCTTGCTAAAAATGTGTACACCTTCATATATACATCTCTTAATTCTTTTATAGCGCCAGAATTTTTTGGTTTAACATTTTCAGATAAATATTTTAATTCTTCACCCCATAAAAGTCGTTTGCCATTCATAAATAAAAAATGATCTTGGGGATTATCACTCACATAAAACAGAGAAAGAATATCTTCTCCGGCCGGCTGAGGAGGGAATTTAATTATTTTCTTGATTTCCTGAAATTTATCCAAATCATTTTCTTTCAAATTATCTAGCTTCATAGAAAGCAACAGTAATTTTTTTCCGTTGGAGTTTATATTATTTGCAAAGATATTTGAATATCCGGTAAAACTGGGTTTATAAGCATTTACTTTCATTTATATTATGCTCCTTTGATTGATATAAATAAATAAAGTAACGTAAAAAAATTTTTTGCTAACTTAAATAAATTTTTGCAATATCAATATCATTTTGTGTTGTAATTTTTATATTTTTATAACTTCCATTCATTATATATACATCAAAACCGAGTTTTTCAAGCATACCTGCATCATCAGTAAAGTTTTGCCCAATAAGCTTTTCATGAGCATTTCTGATAAGTGCATATTCAAAAGCCTGCGGAGTCTGAGTATTATACAATTTTGAGCGGTCAATTGTTTGAATAATTTTTCCGTCAACAACTTCTTTAATTGTGTCTATAGTTTTTGTTGCCACTGTTATTGCTTTTCTGTCCTTGACCATTTCAATTGTTTGGTTAATCAAATCCGTAGAAATCATAGGGCGTGCAGCATCATGAATTAGCACATAATCACATTCGCAAACTTTTAAACCTTTAAAAACCGATTCCTGCCTTGTAGAACCGCCTTCAATTATCACTACTTTTTTGTAATCTTTAAATAGCAATTTCAATTCATCAATAATACTTACATTTGCACATATAATTATTTCTTCAACATTAGATTCTTCAAAAGCATCAACTGTATATTTTATTACTTCTTTACCATTAATTTTTTCCAATAATTTGTTTTTATTCCCAAATCTGGAAGATGTGCCGCCAGCGGGTATTATTGCGCTTGTTTTTATATTCATATTTTTAATCCTCAAAATGATTGTATATTTTGTTATCTATATCATTAACCACTATATTATCTATTTCAACCGCAGGATTACCTGATACTGCTTCACCAATAACTGTATAATCGGAAATCTTTGGCAAAATATCCTCGGGTACAACAGCTACAAGTTCATAATCTTCCCCTCCGTACAATACCGTATCCATATCGACATTTTTATTATGAGGAATCAATGACGAATCTATTTTAATTTTCACACTACTCGCCTTTGCTATCTGACAAAGAACATCCGCAAGACCGTCTGATGAGTCCATCATAGCATAATCTGCGGATATATTCTGTGCTATTTGTTTTGAAAATTCAATTCTTGCTTCAGGCATTAAGTGTTTTTTTATAAAAAATTCCTTTTCTTGCGGATTTTTAATTTCTGAATTTAAAATTTTTAATCCCATTGCACTATTGCCATGCTCTCCTGATACAATCACTTTATAACCGATTTTTGCATTCGAGCGGGAAGAAATTCTTCTGGCTTTTGTTGAACCGATTGCACTTACAGATATAAACAATTTATCAGAACCTGTTATATCACCACCGACAATTTTTACATCTTTTGATGCATCTTTTGCACCTCTATAGAATTCTGAAACAAAATTTTCATCAACATACTCCGGTATTGAAAGAGCAATTGTTAAATATTTGGGTTCAGCTCCCGATGCACAAATATCACTGATATTTACCATAACGGATTTCCAACCGAGCTGATAAGCTGATGTATATCTCAAAGAAAAATGAACATTCTCAACAAGACTGTCTTGAGAAACTACAATTCCAATATCTTTAAGACAGGCACAATCATCCCCAATATATTCTGATCCGACTATGTCTTTTATAATATTTATCAGTTCTTTTTCTTTCATTATGCATCAATATCGATTAGTGTAATAAATTCCTGAACCAGTGCCGAATTCCACTTTTTGCCGGCATCCTGTTTTATAACTTCAACAGCTTGTTTTGGTGTCAATTCAGCTCTGTATGTTCTTGGCTCAATTAGTGCAAAATAAGCATCTACAATTAATACTATCTGAGATGTCATAGGAATTTCTTCTTTTGAAATTTGTGAAGGATAACCGGTTCCATCCCAGTTTTCATGGTGATGTTCTATAATAGGAATAACATCCTGTATTGCAGTAATCGGTTTTAAAATTTCACGAGCAGCAATAATTGGGTGTTCTTTAATATGATTGCGTTCTTCTTCAGTAAGCGGAGTTGATTTTTGTAAAAGCTCCTGAGGTATCATTAAGTTTCCGATATCATATAAGAGTATTGCAATTCTTAAATTATCAATATCGTCTTTCGATAAATCAAAACGTTTTGCAAGACTAACCGCAAGCTGCAATTTTGATTTTATAACCCCATTATGATGCAAAGGATTATATATCTGAGTCAGCATATCCGCAACAGAAAACAGTGCATCTTTTGAAACATTCTGTTCTGCTGTTTGAAGTCTTTTCTTCAAGTCTGTTGCCAGTTCTTGTTTTATCGGAATATTGTGTTTTGATAATATATCAATAAATGTATCAATTGCAATTTCCTGCCAGCTTGTTTCACTTATAGGTTTAGCAAGTGTAACTTGATTTCTGCCGTTACGCTTTGACTGATACATTGCCTGATCAGTCAACTCAATAATGTCTTCAATACTATCAGAATGCTCTAAAAATGTGGCAACGCCGATACTTGCGGTTACATGCCCTATAGTATCGAGCTCTACTGATTCTAATGCTTTTCTGATTCTTTCCGCTGCAATCATTGCACCGTTGGAATCTACACCGGGAAGAATTACATTAAACTCCTCTCCGCCCATTCTTGCCGCAGTATCAATAGAACGAGCGTTCTTTTTGAGAACTTCGGCAACAGTCTTAATCGCCAAATCGCCATATGCATGCCCGTATTGGTCATTAATTTGTTTTAAATGATCAAGATCTAATCCGACAATACTAAAAGCCTGCTGTTGACGAACAGCACGAGTAACTTCTTTTTTTAAATATTCTTCAAAATATCTTCTGTTATAAAGACCTGTCAAAGCATCAGTTACAGCTTGAGCTTTCACTTCTTCAAACAAACCGGCTATTGTAATTGCCATCTCTATTTGTTGTGCAAATATTGTCAAAAAATCTGTTTCACCGGCGGTTAAATCTTTTCGTGATGAAAACACATTAAACCATCCGAAATGAACATTTCTGGTATACAACGGAACACAAATTATTGACTTGCTCTGGCTGCCGTCTACTATTTCGTTGATAATATCAAGTGAAACATCCGGTGCAACAGAATGCAAAGTTTCACCAATATCAGGGGTTTGGATTATCTCTTTTAATTCTGCCGTTTTTGCATATACGCTGTTTGGATCATATGAAAGTTTTCTTGCTTGAAACGGAATTTTTATTAATTTTTCAACTCTTTTTATGGAAACATCATCAGATTGCGCAAGAACAGATAAATAAATTTCGTTTTCCGTTTCACTCTTTTTGATAATATTACAATGCAAATAGCCCAATTCACCTTGAATACTGTTAACAATTGTTTCAAGAACACTTTGCAACGGACGTGAAGCATTCATCATATCCCATATATGCTGTAAAGTAAGCATTCTTTTGTTTGCAATATTCAATTCACGGGTGCGTTCTTGAATTTCCTGCTCCAGTTGAAGATTTCTTTCATATATTTCAAGATAATCCTGTTTTCCGTTATATATCGAAGTTTCTACTTCCGCAACTTTTTTATATATATCTTTTAAATTTTTAAAAAAACTCATACGCTTATTATACACAAGTTATTAGTTTTGCAAAACATTATTTACAATATTTATAATTTTTTCCGGTTTAGGATAATTTACACACTGTTCATAATCTTCACCGGACAAATTACATTTTCTTTTATGACAAGGCTGACATTTTAGTTCGCCATCCAATGCAAAATACTTTTTATCATTACCAAAAGGTCCATATTTTTGCGGAGGTGTACAGCAAAATATTGAAATTACCGCAGGTTTATCAGTAGCACGAGCAAGATGTGCGCTGCCTGAATCTGGTGCAATAACAAGTTTTGCTCGTGAAAAAACTTCAATAAGTTCTTTTATACCTGTCTTACCGGCCAAACTGACAAAATTATTCTCGCCGATATATGAAATTAAACTTTCATCTGCATTGGTACCTGTAAATACAATTGAACATTTATCTTTTATCGCCTCAACAAGTATTTTCCAGTTATCTTTATTCCAGTGTTTTAATTTCCAAGTGGTTGCCGGCGCTAAAACTACCATCGGCTTAGATTTATCAACATCTTTTAATAATTCATCAACATATGCTTTTGTTTCTTCAGTTGTTTCAGGCAAAGTAAATTTAACCTCATCCGCACCATTAAGATTAAGATATTCTGCATATCTTAAATGTTGATATATAGCATGAACTGTTAATAGGGGACTTTTATATGATATTCTTTCGTTACCGCCAAGATAAGAAAGTTCTTTTCCTTGATCAAAACAAATTTTTCTGTCAGCTCGACACAATCGCATCCATATCATACTTTTGAACATCATTTGCGTGTCTATTGCGACATCAAAATTTTCTTTTCTGACTCTTTTTAATATGTCAAAAAATTCATGCATGTTTTTTAATGAAAACCCTGTTTTTTTCCATTTTTGCAACGGGATTAAAATAGCATTATCAACTGCCGGATTATTCCTTACAATATCAATACCCTTTTCCGAAACAAGCCAAGTGACTTCAAAACCATTTTTTTTCAAAACGTTTGCCAGAGGAATATTAAATATAACATCACCCAATGATGATAATCTTATTAATAGTATTTTTTTCATAATATTCTGTCCTCTAAAAACGCTGCACCAATAACTCCTGAAAAATCACCCAACTCGGCTTTTTTAAATTTTATTGTTTTGGCGGGTACAGGCAATGATTTTAATTTTGCCTTTTTTACAGTTTCGTTATAAAAGTATTCTACTGCCTCAATCAATCCGCCCCCTAGTATAACAAGTTCAGGATTTATAAAATTTATTATACTTGCAATCCCGCCTGATAAATATTCAGAAGCTTCATTTACGCATTGTAACACAAGTTCGTCATTTCTTTCTATAGATTTTTTTATCATGCCGGATGTTATAGATTTATTTTCTTCCAAATATTCAGAAATACAAGAACTTCTACCCTTTTTCAAAGCTCCTTCAATTCTGGTTTCTATCGCTGATCTGGATGCGTATGCCTCAAGACAGCCATGAGCCCCGCAAGCACATGGTCTTCCGTTTAAATCCACTATCATATGTCCAATTTCACCAGCAGTACCTGTGTTTCCATATATTATTTTACCATCTTTGACTATACATGATCCAACACCTGTACCGACAAATATACAAACAAAATCATCCGAATGCTTGCCTGCTCCGAATTTTTGTTCACCGATTGCTGCTATTTCAACATCATTCCCGACAAAAACAGGAATTCCATAATTTTCTTTTATTATATTTCCAATAGGAAAATCAAAACAGTCAAGGTTTGGTGCACCGACAATTATGCCGTTTTTTCTGTCAATTTGACCTGAGGAACCAACACCAATTGAACTCACATCATCAGCTTTCACATCAAATTTTTCAATAAGTTCATCAATTCCTTCAATTAGTTTTTTAGTAATGTTTTTTGGGCCTTTATCTTTTTTGATTTTTTTCTTAACAAATCCGACAACATCGCCGCTTGCTTTTTCGACAAGCGCTATTAGTATTTTTGTACCGCCCAAATCTATTCCTACTGAATATTTTTTCATACATGTAAATTATATATAAAAAGTCTTAATTTGCAAAATATTAATTTATTTGATAGCATAGAGACAAGAGGGGGATGTGTTATGAAACTGTTTAATAAAATTCTATCCGTTTTAATTCTAACGATAATTACCGCACAATGTGCTTTTTCTGCGGATGTTTGGCTTAACGACTTAAGAAAGATGTTTTTAAACAATTCTGCAATAATTTATGAAATAAATATCAGAACATTTGGAGCAAATGATGCTAATAAAAACGGTATTATTGATTTTGATGAAGGCGAAGAAAGCGGGAATTTTATAAATGCAATTCCCAAACTAAAGGAATTGAGCCAAAAGGGAATTAATACAATTCACGTTATGCCGATAAATCCCACAGGTAAAACAAAAGCTCTTGGAACTGCCGGTTCTTTATATGCGGCGTCATCATATAACACTATAAACCCTCAGCTTGTCAGCCAAACTTCGTCGTTATCTGCAAAAGCTCAGGCTCTTAAATTTGTGGAAGAAGCACATAATAAAAAAATTAGGGTAATCTTAGATTTACCTTCTTGCGGTTCATACGATTTATATATGCAGCATCCCGAATTGTTTTTAAAAGATAAATCAGGACAAGCTATTGTTCCTGCTGATTGGACAGATGTAAGACTATTCAATGCAGGAAGTGAAACAGCTGTGAATTCAGAAGTATACAACATGTACAAGGAATTTGTGGACTTGGCATTGTATTTAGGTGTAGATGGCATAAGAGCTGATGTCCCCTCAATTAAACCTGCAAAATTTTGGAAAGATTTGATAGATTATTCTAGAAGTAAGGACCCTCAATTTATGTGGCTTGCTGAAGCATCAGAAAGCTTAACGGGACCTATAGCAGACGGAGCTATTTTTACACCATATAATAAATTGCTTGAAGCAGGTTTTGACGGATATTATGGAAGCTATTTTAACATTAAAAATCTCAAAACAGGCAAAGAGTTAACTGATTTAGTTCAAAATACAAATTCTAATCTAAATAAATATAACGAATCAAAATCCGTAATCGGAAGCTTTACAACACATGATGAAATGAGTCCAATTGTAATAAACGGTCCGGCTTTATCTGATATGATAATATGGTTAAACGCAACATTACCTGTGAATTCATATTTTGTAGACGGCTTTGACACAGGTGATAATTACATATATCTGTATGGTAATAAAGAAGCTGGAAAAACGTATACAGATGATGACACATATTTTGTTCACAGGGGCAAGATAGATATATTTAATTTTTCAAGACAACCTGGAGGAAATAACTCTGAACTTTTGAAAGATTTTATCATTAGTAATAATATAAAAAGACAATTCTCTAAAATCATAAATTACGGTAAATTTGTTCCGCTAAAAGCATCTGCAAATCAAGTTTTTGCATATGCAATTTCTTACGATAACCAAAGTATCATAGTTGCAGGCAATTTGGACTTCAGACAAAAAATTGAGACGACCGTTTCAATACCAAAATTAAGTGAAGAAACTACAACAATACCAATCAAAATACAAGATATACCGATTATAGAACGTGGAAATCTTAAGATTAGCTTATCACCAGGTGAAATAATCGTTTTATTTCTGTCTGATTTAGAAGTGAAATAATAGTTTATATATTCGAAAATTTATCTGTGATTGCGAGCGAAGCGTCGCAATCACATTATTATTTAATGTTTAAATTGAATAAAACTACTACGCATCCTGCAAATGCTCATAATACCTGCTATTATCTTAACGAGGGAACATAGTGACAGTAGCTATCTCATTCGTATTTTTATTAAATACGTTTTGCAAATTTTTTGAATCTGCGTTTTTGATCGTCGTTGTGTCCGCCCCCAAAGTAGCTGTCATTGCTTGCTACAGTTGCCAAATATCTGCCGGCTCTCAAATATTTTGGATCGTAATAACCCTTATGTTTAACTTTTTTGTCTGTACCTGTATTTTCATCTGAAGCAAATAATGACATAATTGAACTTGAAGCTGAAGTTGTTTTTCCAATAGTATCAATTACTTTTTCGATTTTATTGAATTTTTGTTCTCTGTAATTTTTCAATGTTGTTTTACCGGTTTGAGCATTTTGTGCACTTGCTTTAAAATCTGCTCTGCGTTGCTGCTCTGATGTTAATTTATTTATTTCATCTGCACTTGCTCCTTTTGCTTTTGCAGTATCGATTTTTTCTTTAAGAGCTGCATCATCAACATCAGCAAATTCAACAGAAGCACCGTTTTCCATTACATTTTTGCGGGCATTACCTTTCAAGCCTTCAGCTTCTGTTCTTTGAGCTTTAACCAATTCTTCATGTTTTCTTATATCTTCTTTTGCTTGAGCTCTTTCTTCTTTTTTCTGAGCTTTTGTTTTTTCTGTTGTTGCATTTTCTTCAGCATCGCTTATTGATTCTACTGTTTCTGCATTTACTTCAGGTTTTTCGATTTCAGTAGTTTCAACAGATTTTACTTCTTCGGCAAGTTTTGAATTTGTTGTTGCATTTGTTTCAGCTGCGGGCTGTTCTAAGGTTGCAGAAGCGGCCGTAACCGCAGAATTTGTAGGTTCTTCCGTTGAATTTGAGTTTTGTTCTCTAGAATCTGATTCACTTGTATTAGTATCAGTTACATCATTTTGAGAATCTGCATTTTGTTGAGTTTGTTCTGTATTTTCTTTGTTTTTAGAATCCATATCACCTTTTTTTGCAGCCAACTGTGTAACAGATGCTGCCAAGCTGATGCCGCCGCCAATTGTACTCAAAATATTTGCAATGCCTTCAGCTCCGCCAAATTCTGACATCAATTGACCTGCTGATGACACTGCAGTACCAGCGATATTAGCAATTTGTGCAAATTTTCCTAAAGAAGAAGCTTGAGAAAATGCGCTGCCAAATGTTTCACCGGTCTTAACATTTTTAGTTCCCATTAAACCTGCGCCCGCACTGGTTATAGATGAAGCTACACCGGCTATGGTTCCTATCATACTCAAAGCTCCATCAGCTTCTTTACCTTGTAATGTTTTTATATTATTAACAAATTGTGCAGAAGAAGATACTACGGATAAACCTGCACTTACAGCCTGCAATACATTAGTAGCTCCTGCTCCTACACCGGTCATTGCTCCAACTACAGAAACAGCTGTTTGTCCCAAACCAACTAATGCTGCTGTTAAATTACCGTTTGCAAGATTGATAGTCCCTTTAGCAACAGCACATGCAATAATTCCATATGTACCAATTTTGACAAGAACTACCCCAGCAGCATGGGTCCAAGGACTCAACAACATAAGTTCACCTGTTGCTAGAGTGATAGAAAACACGTTTTCAGCAACACCGACAGTTGCTAATTGCTTAGCAAGTCTCTTTTGCTTATCCATTTCTTTTTGTTCTGCTTCTTTAATCTTTTCGTTTTTAATTTTGGATTTTTGGTTAACTGTTTTTACGTTTTTCTTTGTAGCTTTTTGGAGTTTTACAATCTTTGCTCTGTTTCTGGTGATTTTATTGCCGGCAGCTGTAAATTGCCCAGACAATACTGTAATTTCTTGATTGTTATCTTCCATTTTTTTAGCATTTTCAGCACTTGTTGATTTAGAAGAATCAGTAAGACCAAAAGAATTTGTTGCTCCTGCCATGCCGCCTTGTAGAACTCCTTGAACTGCAGCACCTTGTGGTTGAGCTTGAGCAGGTGCGTTTGCTCTTTTGTTAGCTTCTTCTTCTGCTATTGCATCGTTTTCTTTTGTTAATTCTTCATATCTTTTTAAAATTTCTTCTTGTCTTTTTGCAGCTTTAATAGACTCCTTAGTCATTTTGATGATATCTTTTTCATCTTTTTTCATTTTCTTTTGGAGTTTTTTAGTTTCTTTGTCTAATTGTTTTGTATCTTTATCTGAGTCTTTTTTTACTTTTTCTGAATCTCTTGCAGAATCTTTAGCATCACGATTGATATCACTTACAGCATTTCCTGCTTTGTCTGTATCAGTGATCCCTTCGTTTTTATCTTTTTTCTTGTTTCTTTTTGGAAGTTTGTCTAATGAGTTATCATCATTTCCGATTGCTTTTTTGTCAGCGGCTTTTGCTTCTTTTATCATGTCTTCTCTGCTTTTTGGTGCTTTTTGAATTTTTTGAGTTTTACCAACTGACGTATGAACTGCAGAGCTTTTTTGCTGAGCTGACTTTCCTGCTGTTGCTATAGGATTTTGACCGCTTACGTTTTCGCCGTTTTTATTATCTTTACCATATGTACCATCAGCACCATTGCTTGTTTCGCCGTTTTTGTCTTCATTGTCTTCATCATTTTCTGTTACAGATTCGCTTGCAGATTTTTCTTCTGTAAAACCTATAATTGAATTATCAAGATTTGTTAATGATTCAATTGCTTTGTCTTCAATTTCAACTGCATTTTCTGTTGCTTTTTCTGCAACTGCAGAAATTGGTGTTGATGAAATTAATGCAGCATTTGCACCAATATTTTGACTAATTGTACCTTTTGTGACATTTCTAAAGCCTTTTTTGAACTGCAAACGAGCAATTTGTTCTATACCGATTTCTACACGATATTTGCCCATTTTGTTCAATGTTTTGCCGTTACTTAGAGTAAATGATAATTCTTCTTTATTTTCAGGAATAATTTCATCTTTATATATATTATTGTTTTCCAAAACTTTCATTTCATCGGGTACAGTTTTATCAATTCTTTCTTTGTAAGAATGAGTCGCATTTTTAACTTCTTCTTTTGCAGCCGCTGATTCTTCATTCAAAGCTTCAATATCAATATTATTTTGATCTATAATTGCATTTTGTTCATCAATTTCATCTTGATTTTCGTTTGTTGCTTCACCACGAACAATATCGTCTGCTTTCATACCGTTGACGATTTTTTCATCTTCGTTTTCGCCGCCGCCAAGTTCTTCAATCTTTTCTTGTGCTTTTTGATTTTCTTCTTCTTTTGCAGCGATTTCTTGTTGGCGTATTTCTTCTTCTTTTTTATAATTTTCAATAATTTTTGTTACAACTTTTAGAGCTGTTTCTGCAAATTCCTTATCATTTTTTGCTAACTTAATATCATTTACAGCTTGTCTGGTTTGTTTTAATAAATCAGAATTTATTTTTGAAGCTTCATCAATTAGAGCTAATACATTTTCGTCATTAACAATAAAGTCTTCTTCAGCTGTTCCGTTTTTATTTTCCGCAGCTTCGACGGTTTCAATTTTGTCTTCCGTTGGCGGAAGAGCTTCTTGAGGATCTGTACCTTCTACCTCAACTTTATTTTCAGTATCTTTAACATCAGCAGGTTTTTCAATATCTGGTTGAGTAGAAGGACTTACAATCATTTTTTCAACACCTAAAAGACCTGCAATATCTGCTATTGAATCTACTGTATCTTCTGTGTAATCTTTAGTTTCGTGACCTACTTCGTTTGCTTCTTTTGCTAATGTTTTACCGTTTAGCATAGCGATAATGGTTCTTAAAAATCCCATTTCACCTGTTACTTGAGCTCTTGTTGATTTGTAATTTGTTTTAGAAACATAATCTGATAATTGATCGCCAATTTCAATTGTTTCATCAGCAAGTTGTTCACCCAATACGGCAAGAATATTGATTTCATTAAGATTTCTTGCAATGCTTAATTTGTCAAGTTTAAAATCTGCAAAACTACCGTTTTTGTCTTCTAACATGCCGGTAATTTGAGCGTATTTACGAGCTTCGGTATCTGATAATTCTTCACCGTTGTTGATTTTGTTTTGAAGTTCTCTCCATTCTCTAATCTTTTGTTCATAGTCTTTGAGAGTATCCTTTTGTTTCTTCATTTTTTCTTCAAATGATTTTTGAATACCGCCATTGTCTTGAATCAATTGAGCAACTTTTTCATCAATTTTTTCTTCTTTGTCGTGACATTTATCGATGTGTTTTTTAGCTTTTGGAATTAATTCCAAAAATGTCTCTTTTTCTGTTTTTTCAGAGTCATTACCTGCACCTTCTTCAGTTTCGCCTTCTGCACCTTCAAGATTGCCTGTTTGAGATTGTAATTCGGTTTGCGCTGCGTCTACTATTTCCTGCGGAATACTTACTCCGTTATTAAACATTTCCATTATTTCTTCTGCTGAAAATTGACTCCAAACTTCATCAAGAGTCAAGCCGTTTTTTACGGCATATGCTTCTGCTGTGTATTTTTGTGCAATTAAATCTTTTGTAAAATTCGAAATGTTTGAAGACCAAACATACTCCCCTCTTTTTTCTCCGCTGCGAGACTTTCTGGTTGCTCTTGTTTTTTGACCGCTTTTACTAACAGTAATTTCTTTATCTAAACCATATCCTGATGCACTTGTAATAAAACAAGCATCAGTTATTTCATATTCATCTTTATCAGCACAAAACTGCATAAAATTATCTTTTGTATCAGCATCCATGTCATAAAAAAGTTTTACTGCGTCATTATAAGACAGTACTACGCCATTGATTTCGTAGTAGAAATGTTGAAATAATTCATATTTGTTTAGTAATCCGTCAATACGCATAGCAATCCTTTTCCTATACATATTTAGTCGGTTTATTTAGGCGCAAACTTTAATATTTTCAGGAGTTTTTAAGATAATATTTACAAATCGTTACAAATCAAAAAGGTTGAACAAATATAATCGTTCAACCTTTCAACTTTTCAACATTTAAACTTTTTAACCGCTTACTTATAAATGTTTTTCAATATTTGAAATAATTGTAGATTTTGGCATGAGACCAACCAGTCTTTCCAGAGCTTTTCCGTCTTTAAAAACCAACAAACTGGGTAATCCGCTTATCGAATAATCTTGTGCGGTTTTAATATTTTCATCAGTATTCAATTTCACAAATTTTACTTTTCCGGAAAATTCGTTTGCGACTTCTTCCAAAATAGGTCCTAATTTTCTGCAAGGTCCACACCATGGTGCCCAAAAATCAACAACAACAGGTTGTTCTGAATTTAATACTTCTTGTTCAAATGATGAATCTGTAATATCTAGTGCCATTTTTCTCTCCTTTTTGCCAATAATACCATATAAAATATTTTTATGCTATCATCTATATAGAATTCTATAGGATAAGAAAATGGCTAGAAAAAAAATAATTGAAATAGTTCTTGATACGGAGACAACGGGATTAGATTATACAAAAGAGAGAATGGTTGAATTTGCCGCTGTAAGACTTGAAAACGGCAAAATAAAAGATGAATTTCAAACTCTCATAAACCCCGAACAACATATTAGAAAATCAAGTATTGCGATACATGGAATTACTCCCGATATGGTTGCAGATGCACCTACAGAAGCAGAGGCAATGCCAAAAATCCTTGAATTTATCGGAGATTATCCGATTGTTGCTCATAATTGCATATTTGATTATTCTTTTTTGAATGAAGCCTGTTTAAGAACCACAGGCAAAGAGCTGGAAAACCCGAGAGTAGATTCTCAACAGATGTTCAAAGAAATTTACCCTGATTTATTTTCGCACGGTCTCGAAGCTCTGACTGAAAAATTTCATGTTGATTTGCAAAACCATCATAGAGCTATGGCAGATACAATGGGATTGGCATTAGCTTATCCGAAACTAAAAAAGCTATATCTTCAGAAATACGATTGGGAAGTGAAACAACTTGATAATATAGAATATCTTTTTGAGAGATTTTTAAGAATTCAGCAAACTGTCACAACTTTACAAGCTGAATTGCAGGATATAAAATCAGTATTCAAGCTCTACTTTGAACAGGGGGGAAAACCTATCATTTCTCAATCAGGTGAAACTCTTGTTTATAATTCAAAGCAATCTTTTGGTTATGATTTACACCAGATTAAAGATGTATTAGAAGAAGTGGGAGCTTTGGAAAAAGCTGTAAAAGTTAATACAGGATTTATTGACAGATTGGTTGGCGGATGCAGACTTGACGAAGAAAAAAGAGAAATCATAAAAGATGCACGTCAAGAAATCACAGAAACAAGAAATATACAGATTATAAAGGCAGGAAAATAGGATATGTTAGAAAAAATAATTAATTTCTTTAAAGAACCCCCATCAAAACCCGTTACTATGAGCGAAGAAGAAGTTAAAAAGACTTATTCGCATTTTAGATGGAGAATCTTTTATTCAAGTTTTATAGCATATGTCGTATTTCACATTTGCCGTAAAAATATCGCAGTTGCATTGCCTGCTATGGGTGCGGACTTGCATTTATCAAACACAGAACTGGGTATCTTAGGATCTACATTATACGTAACATACGGTATCGGTAAATTTATAAACGGCGTGTTGGCAGACAAATCAAACGTAAGAACATTCTTACCGACGGCATTAATTCTGTCCGCAATATGCAATATTTGTTTTGCAACAAGCGCAATATTCATAACTCCGGGACATGTTAGCTTTTTCGGATTACCCAGTGCAACAGTTTTGCTATGGGTAATGGCATTTTTCTGGGGTGCTAACGGGTGGTTTCAATCATGCGGATTTCCGCCGGTTGCAAAAAGTCTTTCATACTGGTTTTCAAAATCAGAAAGAGGAACAAAATGGTCAATTTGGTCAACTTCTCACCAAATTGGAGTATTTGCCGCAGTAGCCCTTTCCGGTTTAGTTATAGACAGATTTGGCTGGCAGGCAGCATTTTATATCCCTGCTATTATTTGTGTTATTACAGGTTTATGGCTGTTTAACAGATTACGTGACAAACCGCAGTCTATTGGATTGCCTGATATTGAAAAATATAATAATGAACCTGTTGTGGAAGAAGAACAAGACGAAAAAAGTAATGTTTCTTATTTCCAAATCATAAAAGAAAATATATTATGCAACCCTGTTATATGGATGCTTGCTATATCTTATATTTTCGTTTACATTATAAGATTCGGAACAGAAGACTGGCTTGTTAAATATCTTGTTGAAGTTAAAAATAACACACTGCCGATTGCAAGTGCAAAATTGAGTTCTTTGGCACTTATCGGCTCTGTTGGAGCTATTATGGCAGGTGTAATATCTGATAAATTATGTAAAGGTAACAGAACTCCGGTTAATATCGCCTTCTTGTTACTGTTAATTTTAAGCTTGTATCTGTTTGCTACAAATCCGACAGGCAAACCAATCTTTGAAGCTTTAGATTATGTTTATGCAGCAATGATAGGCATGTTTACAGCAGGTCCTCAAATGTTGATTGGCGGACTTTGTGCCGTTGAATCAAGTTCTAAGAAAGTAGCCTCCGCAACAATTGGATTTACAGGGATTTTTGGTTATGTCGGAGCTGCATTATCATCTGGCGGAACCGGTTTTGTTGTTGACAAATTCGGATGGAACGGTGCAATTGCATTCTGGATGATATCAACCGCAATATGCGTTGTTATTTGTACAATATTAATGTTCTACGAAAGAGCTCGAAAGAAAAGACAAACTCAACAAGCATAAATGAATTATCGGGCGAGATAGGTATTCCGGCCTACTACTACAGGCTCTTTTTGTTTGTCTTGTTAAGCTTGGAATGACAAAAATTTGGAGTTATTACGAGGAGGCAGAGGACTGTCGACGAAGTAATCCAGCCTTTTTATCAAATAAGCTGGATTGTTTCGCAAATCAAGTTTTTGATTTGCTCACAATGACTTTTTCCTTTTGGATAGATATCCTGCTTTTTTAATCCGGATTTGAAATTAATTTTCTGCATATTTCAATATTTTCGAAAGATAATCTTACGTTTTTTTGAATTGTATTTAGCAAGTGACATTCTTTCACTTTTCCGTCAATTAAATCATAAAGTATTTCAATAGCTGCCAATGTATCACACAAATTATTTGATATATCTTTGCTTAAGTCTACTAAATTTTTGTTTTCTTCCATAATTTCTCCTTTTGGTTAAATATTGGTTAAATATTGTTTAAACAATGTTTAATATACAATAATGTTATAACATTGTAAAGTATCTGTTATAACAAAGGATTAATTATGAAGAAAAAATTTACAAAAATTGGCAACAGCTGGGCAATGCTATTTACCAAAACAATGCTTGAAATGCTTGAAGTTGACCCTGAAAAAGATCAAGTTAAAATTGAGTACGACAAAAATATTTTAATTATGCAAAAGGAAAAATAAGTTTTATAGTATATATGAAAAAGATTTTATGCTTTGGAGACAGCAATACATACGGATACGTACCGGGAAGCGGTGAAAGATATAACTCTGATACCCGTTGGACTGGCGTTTTACAAGAATTTTTAGGAAAAGATTTTCAAGTTATTGAAGCAGGCTGCAACAACAGAACATGTTTTGTCGATAATCCTGACGGGAAAATGTTCACCGGATACAAAATTTTACCTGAATTTTTGGCGGATGATTTGAACTATGTCATTTTGGCTATAGGAGTAAATGATTTACAGTTATTTTTTAACACTACTTATAATGATATAAAAAACGGAATTATAAATTTGGTAAATATTACAAGAGAAAGAGTTAAAAATGCAAATATCCTCATAGTCGCTCCGCCCAAAATATCAAAAAATATTTTGTACGGCAATTTTTCATTTCAGTTTAATGAAAAATCAATAGAAAAATCTCATAAAATTGGTGAGATATATAGAACAGTTACTGAAGAATACAATTGCCTTTTTCTTGATCTGGACAAAATTATTAAGGTATCAACAAAAGACGGGTTGCATTACGAGCCTGAAGCTCACAAAAAAATTGCACAAGAAATATATAAAATAATAAAAGAAAAAGACATCTTATAAAAAAGATGCCTTTTTTACTTACTTTAAAATTCAACTATTTAAGTCTTACGCTAACTGAAGTACCTTTTTTAGAGATTTCAACTTTGTCTTCTCTTGCCAACCAGCCAAGACCTAAATCTGCAAAGTTTCCTTTAAGATCTAATTCTTTTTTCATTTTAGAGAATGTTGTTTCTCCGTTGTCATTTAAGTAATCATAAATTCTACCTGCTGAAAATCCGATTTCTTCTTGTAATTCTTGCATTTTTACCTCCATGTTTTTTACTTAAATTGAGTTTCATATTATAACTATAATAATAGTCTAATGGGTAAAAAAATGCAATAGGTTAAAAAGATGAAGACAAAAAAATTTTTTTGTTATTTATGATAAAATGTCTCTAAAGGGGGAAGTGTATTTGTTAATTTCTGGTGATTTGTCTACAAATAAAACAGACATGCTGATTGAGAAATATGTTGAACTTCTCAATTCAGGCGTATTAGGCTCTGAAATTTTGGTATTGCTGCAAAACTCAAACAGAAAACAATATTTTACAGAAAAAACTTTTGAGAAACTTAAAATTGATTCTGTAGAAAAACTTCAAATACATTCATTTTTTTCTCTTGTCTACAACACTATAAATGACAACTGGGCTTTTTTAGAAAACGTAAATCCTTACGACAATCCTGTAATTTTACCAAACCTTGCCGGATTAGAAGTATCACAACTTTTATTAAAAGACATTCTGAAGGAAGTTCCGTTTAAAGGTTACAATTCAAAAAAATCACTCCTGCATCAGATATTTAGAAGATATTCTCTTATTGTACAAAACAATTTATCGGACGAAGAAGTCGAGTGGCGCTCAAGAGTCTTATCGGAAAGCTTTGCAAACGATGCAAAATTAGTTTTAAAGAAACTGCTTTCAATAACTTTAAAATATCGGGATTTTGATTATTTAAGACAGAGTCTTGTCTTTAATTATATATACAAAAACACTGACTATTTTAAAAAAATAAAGTATCTTATTTTGGATGACGGGGATGAAATTACGCCTATATGTTACGATTTTATAGAACATCTAAAGCCGCAGCTTAAAGATATCTTTATTGCCTATGATCCCAAAGGCGCCAGTCGAGCAGGATACCTCAGTGCTGACAAAACTGCCGTATGGAAATTTGAAAAGCTTTTTAATCAAGAGCCTAAAATGCTTTTATCGAATAATAAACTCTCAGATGACGCTGAAAAAATATATTCAAATGTTATTGGCGCAACAACTTTAGAGCTTAATAATTTTTCCAATTTTTCACCGTCAAAAAGAGCCTCTATGATTGATGAAGCAATTAAAAAATTCAATGAACTTATCGGTAAAAATGTAAAGCCGTCTGACATTGCAATAATCACACCAATTGTAGATGACATGCTTAAATTTTCTTTGCACGAAAATATCCACAGCAACATACTCTTTATATCAGGAAATGAAAAATTAATTCAAAACAAACTTGTAAAAGCAATACTTAACATTCTAAAAATTAATAACGGAACAAAAATTTCAGAATTTGAATTAAGAGTAGTCTTATCACAATTTTTAGGCATTCCGATAAAATATTGCAAAAATATTCTGGAATCATTTGAAAAAAACGGGGAATTAACTGATTATAAATTTTCTGTTGATGAATACAACACAAAGTACAACAACTTAATACAACTACTTGCAAATTTAAAAAGCAGTAACCTAAAATTGTCCGAAAAAGTATACGAAATATACAATACATTTGACGAATATTATTTGATTACACCGGCAGAACTCAACAAATTTAACTTTTTTATAAAACAAATTCAAGATTTTGAAAATATATTTGGTAAAGATTTTTCAAACAAACAAGAAGAAATAATCAATCAAATAGAGCACTCAATAATATCCGAAAACCCTTATTCCATACTGAATATTACCCAAAACGATTTAGTAGTTTCCACCCCGCAAAAAATTATAGATAATCAAATCAAAACAAAATATCAAATTTGGCTTGATATCTCAAATGATGAATGGATTAAAAGCGATACCGGCCCTTTGTATAACGCTTGGGTATTTCAAAGAGGCTGGTCAAAAGACGAATACACTATAGATGATAATATTGAACTGTCAAAAGAAAAGACCGCACGAATATTAAGAAAACTTACTCTGTGTGCGTCTGAGCATATCTATACGTATTCAAGCCTTTTTGACAGTAACGGTATTGAAAATTATGGCGGTATAGAAGAATATATAAAAATCAATGCTTTTCAAGATAAAACCATAGAGAATAAACCAAAATTTAGCATCATTCCAAGAGATGATCAAAGGCCTGTTCTTGAATACACAAAAGGAAAAATGGCAATTTCTGCAGTACCGGGAGCAGGGAAAACAACAATCCTTCTTGCTCTGATAATAAAGTTATTGGATCAAGGTGTAAATCCTGAAAACATTTTTGTAATGACTTATATGGAATCTGCTGCCAGAAACTTTAGGGACAGGATAAAATCCGTTCGTACAAATTCATCTCAATTACCTAATATAAGTACAATTCATGGGTTGGCACTCAGAATACTGAAAGAAAATAATAACTTTGAAAGACTTGGTTTGCCCGCAGATTTTGATATTTGCGACGACACTCAAAGGACAAGAATAATTAGAGATGTATCTCAAAAATTAAAACTAAAAAAAACAGAAACCGAAGAATTTGACAGAGGGATATCCGTATTTAAGATGAGCTGCAATAATCCAGAAAAACAAAATAATTCTGAGGACAAAAAAATAACTGCCTTCCTTAAATTTTACGAAGAATACCAAACTGTATTAAAAGAAAATAATTTAATTGACTATGATGATATTCTCATATCATCAGTCAAACTTTTGGAAAACAATAGAGATATTTTAAATCATTATCAAAACATTTGCCAATATATTATTGAAGATGAAGCTCAAGATTCATCTGCAATACAGCAGCGGCTGATAAATCTATTAAGCTCAAAGCACAAAAACCTTATCCGTTGCGGTGATATAAATCAGGCAATCACAACGACATTTTCAAACGCAGATGTAGAAGGTTTCAGAAAATACATTATTGAAAGCAACAATGTTAGTATGAACCGTTCACAAAGATGCGCAAAAGATATTTGGCAGCTCGCTAACAAACTGGTAGACTTTGCAAAAACCAAACCTGAATACAAAAATGCATTTTTCGATATATATATGAATCCTGTCGAAAATAAAAATCCTGTCTCCCAAAATACAATAAACCCTGTTATCTTTGACAAACCTCTGGAAGAACAAAATTACATAATAAGAGAAATTAAAAACGCTCTAAAAAAAGACCCAAAATGCACAATAGGAATTCTTCTCAGATATAACTATCAAGCAGAAAAATGGATAAACTGTATAAACAACAGCGGTTTAAAAAGCATAACAAGAAGTGAATCGCTGGAGCAAAAGTCTATATTCAGAGTCATTTTTGCAATATTAAACATTATACTAAAGCCATTTGATAATAATATTATTGCAGAAAATTATGAAACCCTTGCAGAACTCGGATTATACAAACAAAGATTGGGACTTGAAATTAAAAAATATGATATTCCGTTCATTGAACTTAATTGCGATGATATTGAAAACATTCATCTTGCGCAATTTTACTGGGATATAACTTATTGGCTTTCATTCAGCTATTTGCCGCCTGAAGAAATTGCCATAAAAATCGGACTGCATTATTTTTCTTCCGAGATAGAAAAATCTAACGTATATCTTATTTCTACTTTAATCAAAAGATTAAATGTAAATAACGATTTTGAATCACTTATCACAAGACTCGGTGAATTAGCTAAAAAACCAAGCCTTAGCGGATTTAAGTTTTTCTCTGAAGAAGATGAAAGTTCAAAAGAAATCTTTGCGGGAAAAGTTCAGATAATGACAATGCACAAATCTAAAGGGGATGAATTTGATTACGTATTTATTCCTGAAATGACAGAAAAAAGTCTAACTTTTGATTTAGAACAGATAAAATTAAAATCTTCAGAATTTATGGAAAATATAAGGCGGTTAAATCCAAGTTACAGCGGGAAAACAAAAACAGATATGGAATATGAACAAATAGCAGAGAATTTGAGACTTCTTTATGTCGCAATTACAAGAGCCAAAAAGCATTTGTATATAACAACAAGCAGAAAAACAACTTCATACGGAAAAACAATTACACAAGAACCAAATTCTATGTTTTATAACCTGTTTTTGAACAGCGAGGTATCACACCATGCATAACTTTTCACCCAATATGCTAAAGACATACGAAACATGCAGCCAAAAATATTGGCTAAGATATGAAGAAAATATAACAGTTCCTCAAAGAGCATCTAATTTTGAAAAAGGTAAAAAAATTCACGCAATTGCAAACTATTACCTCAGGGGTGACAATATTTCAAAACTTGAAAAAGCTTTAAACAGCGAGGAGCAAAAGCTCTGGGAACAATTAAAAAATAACAAATATTTTCAAAAAAAATACATTGAATCAGAATATAATCTGTATTGCAAAATCGGGAATTATTGGGTTGGCGGCAGGCTTGATGCACTTGTAAAAGATGATGACGGATACTACATTTTAGACTACAAAACAGGTTCAACACCTAAAAATCCGGAATACGATTTTCAGACAATGGTATATTTGTTGTGTCTGTATAAAAGTATTCGACATTGTGAGCAAAGCCAAGAATCCCAGAATAATTTATCAATCTCATTTGTCTACATAGACCTAAAAAACAATCAAAATCACATAATTGAACTAACGCCTGAAAAAATAAAAGAATACGAACTGGCAATAACAAAAATTTGTGATGAAATAACAAGCTTCATCCCCCAAGAAAATATTGAATACTCAAAAAAATGTGATTTTTGTGAATATAAAAAGATTTGTTTTTAATATCAAGAATTCAAATCTGTAAAGGAAAAATCTTTTCCCAACTTATCCAATAATTCTTTCAACAGTACATCTGCGGGAATATCCAAACCCTCAGCAATTTTACAAAAAGTAGACAAATTCAAATCACTTCTTTTACCAAGCTCTATTTCTCGCCAACTGGATTTTGCTATAGCACTTTCAGCAGAAACTAGGTACATAGATTTATCACTAATTAACCTATGCTGCTCGATTATTTTGCCAAATATTTTCATAAAATATTTTTTTGAATTAGATTTCCCTTGCATATATTTAATTTTATTGCTATATTAAACTCATTAGGACTGTATACAGTCCTAATGAGTTACTAATATTATGGAGTTTTAAATGATAGCTAAAAAAACAATTCTTATTGATTTAGACGGAGTACTAAATACATATACAGGCAACTTCGACAAAAATTTTATTCCTCCAATAAAAGATGGTGCGTTCGAATTTATTAAAAAATTGTCAGAAAAATATACTATAAAAATATTTACAACAAGAAACTTACTTCTTAGCGCAAAATGGGTATTAGAAAATAATTTAACCGATTACATAGACGATGTAACAAACAACAAGGGGCTTAGTTATCTGCTAATAGACGACAGGTGTATAAATTTTGACGGCAATTTCAAAAACTTATTGAACAAAATTGATAATTTTCAGGTTTGGTACAAAAAATAGGCGAGCGCAAAAGCACTCGCCTATTTTTTTATTAACTAAGTTACTACTTAATTTCAACAGTTGCACCAGCAGCTTCAAGTTGTTTCTTGATAGCTTCAGCGTCTTCTTTCTTAACGCCTTCTTTAACAGCTTTTGGAGCACCGTCAACTAAATCTTTAGCTTCTTTCAAGCCAAGACCAGTGATAGCTCTAACTTCTTTCAATACAGCAATCTTGTTAGCACCAGCTGATGCCAAGATTACGTTTACTTCAGAAGCTTCATCAGCACCTGCTGCTTCACCTGCTGCTGCAGGAGCTGCTGCTGCTACAGCTACAGGAGCTGCTGCTGATACGCCGAATTTTTCTTCCATAGCTTTTACTAATTCTGCTGCTTCTAACAAAGTCAATTTTTCAATTGATTCTAAAATAGTTTCTACATTACTCATTTTTATTTTCTCCTTTTTTGTTTTTCGTTTACCGTCAAGCATTGCCTGACCTACTTTTTACTTTTCATTTTTTCTTAATTGTTAACTTCGAGTTTGTTCGCTAACGTTCACTTCGCTCTACGCAAAATTAAGCTTTTTGATCTCTAACAGCTGCCATAGCACGTGTAAGTTGTGCCATAACCGCATTGATAGAACCAACGATACCTGATGCAGGTGAGTTGATTGAACCAAGTATTTTTGCAATAAGTTCTTCTTTTGAAGGAAGTTTTGCAAGAGCTTCAACTTCTTTTGCATCAAGAAGTTTACCGTCCAATGCTCCGCCTAAAATAGCACCTTTTTTAGTATCTTTAATAAATTTAGAAACTGCTTTTGCAGGACTAACCTGATCTTCATAACCAAACGCAATTGCCATTGGTCCTGTCAAAGATTCAGAAAGCACTTCAAACTCAGTACCCTTAAGAGCAATTTTAGCCAATGTATTTTTTGTTACCATATAGTCGCCGCCGTCTTTTTGAAGCGAACGTCTAAGATTTGTAATTTCTTCTACGGTGTAACCTTTATACTCAGTTAAAATAGCTACTTGGGCTTTTTCTGCTTTTGCTTTAATTTCATTGATTTTTTCTGATTTAAAAGCTTTTGTTGCCATTTTTGCTCCTTTTGTACTTTACTTGTATTTTGGATTATTGGCAACTCGAAACTTCTCACTTCACTACATAAATTTTCCAAATTTACTTCGTTTCGTCAAGTTTCTCGTTAGGACGTGTTGGGTTCGCTTTCGCTCACACGGCACACTTGCCAAAATCCGCTCGACCACGAATATTAAAAAAGACTTTGCGTCATTTCCAATATTCAGACCGCAAAATCTTACAAGCTAAAACATCTATTTATATTTTCGACTGTTTCACCTCGGTTGGATATTAAGGATTTTTCCACCAACTGTCTGCGGTTATGAGTCCATATTATTATAAAAATTTTTAAAAATCAAGAGTCTGTTAAACTTTCTTAACCAACACATAAATATCAGATCCGCCATCTATTGCATAGTCACTATTGAAAAGTTCAACTTGGTATTGCTGATTTTCTTTATATTGGTAACGCATCTTAAAGTTTCCATAGCAAGTAATACCTCTGGTATGTTTTATCTTTGTAAGATTTTCAAGTGACGGATATACTACATTTTTAAAATCAGTTTTATTATCATACACATCAACACCCATATAACAATACGTTTCCCACATATCTTTTTTGAGGTTTTCCTTAATTTTATCAACAATTTGCTGTATTTTTTGAATTACGGCATCAATAATTCTAAAATTATCACACATAACAACAAGTTTTGTTCCGTTTTTTGCAAATTTGCATCCATCTATATTTTTTGCGGCTGCATACAGCATTTTAAAAGCAATTTCTTCCATTGCATTTTTATCTCTATTTGGCTGATCAGGTCTTCTGTATTTTTTTAAAGTTAAATCTTTCAATTCAATTTTCACAATAATCGCCACATTATTTGATGCCAAAATCCTTTTTTCTGTCTCTTTTCTAAGTTCTTCATTAAATTTGTCTTCTTTTTGCTGAATAAGACCATCTATAATTTTATCAACAAACTCAGCACCCTTATATATATAACACTTGCTTTTTGTTATAATGAGTACTATTATTATTGAAACTACATCAAACAACAAAATAGAACCATCAATTGTCTTGTCAGCTATTTCAATCTGAGAATTATAAAATATCTTAACAAAATCAGTAATTGCTTCAGCTATAGGTTCTGCAAACATAAAGAAATTAAATCCTGCCACTCCAAAAAACCAATAGGCAGCAGAAAAGAAAACCAGTATCATTAAAACAATTTGCACCGCAAATAACAAATTTATGAAAAATTTTATCAACTTTTGCAATATTTTAAATGTTAAAATCATAATTCTCCAAGTTTTATGTTATCAATTAGTCGCACATTTTTTATTTTCACTGCTATAAACACTATTGTATTATCATCCGCAATCTGTTTTTCTTCTAAACTATCAGCATCTCTGAATTCCAGATATTCAAGAGAATGATTACTGTTCAAGTAAGAATATGCAGTTTCGAAAAGAGCTTTGCAGTCAGTAATTCCTTTTTTGTAACAAGCGTTAATATTAAACAATATTTGGCTAAGCGCAAGCGCATCCTTTTTATCCTCATCAGACAAATATTTATTTCTTGAAGAAAGCGCCAAACCCGTTTCTTCCCTAACAATAGGGCAAGGAATTATTTCTATTGGAATATTCAAATCACTTACCATTTTCTTTAATATAATCAGTTGTTGTCTGTCTTTTTCACCGAAAAATGCAAAATCAGGTTGTACAATATTGAACAATTTATTAACAACCGTACACACACCGTCAAAATGACCGACTCTTGATTTTCCGCATAATTTGTTTACATAAAAAAACGGAGGTATAACATATGTCAAAAAATCATTCGACATAATATGCCCTTCACCGTACATTTCTTTTGGCGATGGTGCAAATACTATATCAACACCTGCATCGTTACATAATTTTTCATCCGCCTCAAGAGTTCTTGGATATTTGTCTAAATCCTCTCCCGGACAAAACTGTATCGGATTGACAAAAACAGATACTACAGTTCTGTCACACTTTTCAACCGATTTATCTATAAGGCTTTTATGTCCGTTATGTAATGCTCCCATAGTCGGCACTAACCCGATGGTTAAACCTTGAGATTTCCATTCTTTAATTTTTTTTCTTACTTCCTCTATTTTATGAATAAGCATAATTCTCTCTCTTTTTGTTTTATTGTATCATTAATTTTTTAGCTTGAAAATAGTTCATTTTTATTATTTTCAATTACAAAAGCCTCCAAAACTTTTGGAGGCTCTTCATTTGACAAAATTACTAATTTATTTTGCCTGTAATTTGTTTACGGCAAGAGTTAATCGTGATTTTTTTCTTGCTGCAGTGTTTTTGTGTAAAACACCTTTAGAAACAGCTTTGTCGCATAATTGATATGCTTTTGAAATAGCTGAACTTAAAGCTTCTTTGTCATCAGCTTTAGCCAATTCCAAAACTTTTTTTACAGCAGTTTTAATAGATGTTTTAAATGCAACATTCTTCACTCTGTTTCTTTCAGCGATTAGTACTCTTTTTTTAGCAGATTTAATATTTGCCATTTTTTTGCCTTTCTTTACTCAACTTGCCCGCTTAATGACTGCGGATTTTGAGGATGTGAGCGATTGTATAGTATAACAAAGAAATTAAAAATGCAAGTAGTATAAAAGATACTAAGTTATTAGGGCACTAAGGCACTAAGTTCTTTACAAAACAGTAGTCAAAGCGACGTTTTACCAAAATAGCTATATGATACTCCTTAGTGCCATAGTATCTTAGCGACTTATTGCCCTCATTTACAAATCTTAACACGATTAGCAAAAACACACTTAATCCTGTTTTTTATATATTAGGGAAAATATTTGGAATATTTATGGATTTTTTTAATTCACTTTATCAAATTTCAAAAAATAGCGGGAATTTCAAAAAATGGGAAGAAAACCAAAAAGATGAAACCGCAAAACGCGAGGAATTATACAATCGCCGCAAATATTCTGATGAAGAAATTGCGCGCGCAAAAGCTCTTGGCGAAAATATTATTGATGTTATTGATATAATGGATAACCATTCAGAAAGTGTTGCAGAAAATGTCGAAACCGCAACTCAACCGATTGTTGCTTTGTCGCCATACTTAGGAATGGGGGCTGCAGGCGGTGCGGTTTATAATACAATTTACAAACCAAATTTGAAAAAATATCAGGATTTCAGAAAAGAATTTTTTGATAGTGAAGAATTTAAAAACTTTAAGGAAAAATACCATGATCTTGGTATAAAAAACGGTAAACGCTCATTTTATTGGGCTGAAGGTTTAATAACAGATAAAAAATCCATTGAAAAAAATATTCATGATGCAGAGCTTAAAAAGGAAGCTTTAAGACTTTATAACAAGTACAAAAAAGGCACAGCTTTTTACAAACGCGGAAATATTTTAAGTATCGCAGTTGCTGCTGCCGGTGCAATTGCGTCATTTGTAGGAATTAATATTTATGCTGCAAAATTGCAGGTTGACAGTTCCAAAATAGCACGTTATCAGGCAAGAGAATCATTAAATAATCCGAAATATTTTGTAGATTACACTCCTGAACAAATTGCTAAAGCAAAAGAAGAAATAGACAAACACCCGGAACTCAGAAAAGCAAAGAAAAAAGAAAAATTAGATACCGGATTTTTCAAAAGCATTATTAACTTGTTTAAAGACAGAAAAGCATACTTAAATTCTGTTAAAAACGACACGGATGAATCAAAAATCGTAACAAGAGAACTAACTTCTGATGAAATTATAAAAGCAAAGCAGGATAAAGAAGTTATTCAAAGAACGGTTCGCGTAATCAACAATGAAGCTGAAAAATATTCTCAAAATATGGAAGTTGCAGCAGAAGTCTTGATCAACGGAACACCATTTTTAGGTGCTGCAATAGGCGGAGGAATAGGCTGGATACTAAATAAGCTTGGTGTCATAGAAAAATTTGTTGATAAAAATGTCGAAAAAAATGGTTCTGACAAAACTAAAGAACTATATGCAGACCTCAAAAAAGGTAAAGAAAGCGGAAAAAGTGTTATATCAAAATGGATAAAATTCAACCAATCTTTCTTTGATGATTTAAGAAATTCTGAAAATCAGATTATCACAGAAGGAAAAAACGCAGAAGAACTCAAAGAAGTTAAAAAAGCAGCTAAAAAAGCACCAAAAGATATCGTAAAAGAAATGAAAAGATTTATAGTTTCAGCATTCGCACATCCTGTTGGTAAAAATTGGATTATAGGCGGTGTCGGAGCTGTTATTACAGGTATCGCAGGTGCATTTATCGGTTTAAAACTCCAAAAATCAGCAGCAAGAGCTGGTCGTTATACTGCAAAACGTGAACTTGAAAAAGATCCGAAAAACTTTATCGGATATACAGAAGATGATTACAATGAAGTTAAAGATGTTAAATCAAGTAAAAAGTCTGAATCAAAAATAAAAGAAGTAATAACATTCTTGCCGAAGACCATAAAACAATACTTTGAATACGAAAAATACAAGAAAAATGAATACAAAGAAAAACAACTTCTTCAAGAACAACTAATAAAACAGGAAGTTAGCGACAAGCAAATGAAGGATGCAAAAAATCTTCAGCGCAAACTGTTCAACACATTTGAAAAAGTAGATGACAATTCTCAAACATATTCAGAGTCAATGGAAGCCGCAATTGATATCGCTCAACCCTTCGTAATGTATGCAGGAATTTTGACAATGATTTCGCCGCTTATATACTATGGTGTACAAACATACAGAGGCAAAATCACCCCTGCTAAAATTTTGAATAAATTTGCAGGGTTTATGAACAAATCAAGCGAAAGAATGAAGTCAAAATGGTTCAAAAAATATCTTAAAAATGTTGCAGAAAACGTAGGAACAAAAGTTCAGGATACTCAAGTAAGTTCTAAACCACTTGGGGTGCTAATGGGTGGAATTCATCTTAAAAATGATTCGATATACGAAATAGTAACTAAATTATGGAAAAATATTCAGGGTTCAACTGCAGAAATTGCAAAAATGGACAAACATAAACAATGGGAAGAAATTTTCAAATTGCAAGAAAGAATAAATAATTCCTTAAAGATGAAAGATCCTGAGCTTGCAAAAGCTGTACAATCAGTATTTGACAGAATTCTGTATGAAGGAAATCCTCAGTCCAGAGCAGACGCTTTAAATATTATCGTTAATCCTCAATCCATAAAAGATATGCCAACTGAAAGATATAAAGAAGCAACACAGCTAATTAACAGTGTTGTAAATTCAATAACTCATAATAAACATGCAAACGGACACATGTGGGAACAAATTAAAGAAGTGGCAGAACAAATTAAACCTGATAAATTAAATAATATGGTTAATTTGGGCGAAAACCCTGACATACAACGAACAATATTAAAAGAACTTGAAGAAATTAAATCATTCAAATTTAAAGATATTATAGAACGAATTCCGGCAGAAAACAGAAGCCCGAAAACAATCTTGAATAATTTCAAAACAAGACTTTCAGCATTGTCTGATGATGATTTTGCCAGAGAAATGGAAAGACTGAATCTTGAAAGACTGGGTATGGACAAGAAAACTATGCTTGAAATTATACCAAAACTCGAAAAAATTCTTGAGAATATTCCAAAAGAAGAAATGTCAGCAATTCAGAATAAAATAATTGATGAATTTTGTGCACATCCTGATGAATTTATAAAACTCTTAAGCAGCGGCAAAATAGGTTCAATATTGGTTACCCCAGGATTAAAGAAAGCTCTTGCGGCTGCAGGCATTTCTTGGGCTGCATTCACACTTGTTATGACTTATGCAATTGAAGCTTGGCTTGCGGATATCCAATTAAAAGCAGGCAGATTAGGTGTTATGAAAGCAATAGAAGGTCTTGACGATTACAGATACTACGCAAACGTAGAAAAAGATGAAAGCATTGCTATGCCAAATCAAACAGCAGAACAAGAAACACAGTCTGCCAGTTCTGAAAATCAAGTCAATTCAAACTTATTAGCAAAATTAAAACAATAAGACTATAAATCTTTATTTTGAATAACCAATATTTTTATGCTATTTTAAGCTTGTTGGGAGTATTGATTTATGCCAATAGGTAAATTCAAAATAAAATTAACCCCTGAATTATTGCTATGCATATTTGTGATAACACACATTGTATTGTGGTCAATATTGCCACTTTTAAGAGAAATTCTACCTATCGATGCTTCAGAATGCATTATTTGGGGCAGTTATTTAGATTTTGGCACAAACAAACATCCCCCGCTTGCAGGATGGTTAGCATATTTTGTTTACAGCATATTCAAATCTGATTTTTCAATTTATTTATTAGGACAACTGTTTATAGGAGCAGGATTTATTTATATATACAAAATAGGAAAATTATTCTTTTCAGACATAAAAGCCCTGTTTGCAGTTTTACTGTTAGAAATTTCCTACATATACACATATATGGGTATATATGAAGGCTTTAACCCGAATTTTTTATTATTATTCTTTTTACCGTTTTTAACATATTATTTCTACAAATGTATTCATGAAGACGGTTTGAAAAATTGGATAATTTTAGGTCTGGGATACGGACTTGCATTTATTGGCAAATACCAAACAATAATGCTATTTGCTTCAATGCTCACGTATCTTGTTTGCACAAAAAACGGCAGAACACAGTTCAAGAAAAAAGAGATATATATAGCAGGAATTATAGCTTTGTTGTGCATATTGCCTCACTTTACTTGGCTATTTAACCACGATTTCTTTTCACTGAATTATTTTAGACTATGCGAACTCAAATACTCAAATGTGTATTTTGGCTGGCTGAAACATATTGAGGGCCCTATATTATTTATAATAAATTTAGTTTTGCCATTAATTACATTATTATTTGTTTATTTTACGGCAATAAAATTTACCGGACAAAAAATTTGCATAAACAAAAGAATTAACAATGATGCATTGTTCCTTATTGCGACAGGAATATTACCCATTATTTTTCAAACTACGCCAGCAGTAATTAACGGTTCATATCTTGTTCCGCAATGGGGATATTGTCTTTTGTATATGGTTACAATATTACTTTTATACTTCTTTCCGTTTGACTTGTCTAAAAAAGCAATTAAATATATAACCGGTTGGATACTTGTGAGTCTGATAATCACCTACAGTATTTTAGGTTATGTATATTATACAGAAAGAAGCTTTGCAAGCAGATTTCCGGTAGAACAAGTCACAGAAACACTTTCAGACATATATACAAAAGAAACAGGAAAACCTTTAAAATACATTGGCGGATTTATAGAACTTACAATTCCCCTAGAACTATATAACAAAGATATTATCGCTGTAATGGATACTTACAAATACAAAAACCCTTGGATAGATGAAGAGGATTTAAAAAAATCCGGTGCAATAATTATAGGCAGAGATCCAAAATTAATGAAAAAATATGTAAGATCAACGTTTATCGGATATGATAAAAAATTCAAAGTAAAAAAGTTTTATATTGTGGTAAAAAATCATTTTGGCAAACAAAAAACATATGATATGTTGTATGTAATAATCCCGCCATATGCAAATTGAAATATATAAACTTTTGTAACATTATACACAAGAATTAGTTCTTAAGAATTATATTTTTTATCCTACTGTGGTATAAATAATATATAAGAAAGAATTATAGTTATATAATAATTCTGATAAATGATATGGAGGCAAAAATGTCAATAGGACAATTCGTATTTATGTTACACAGCCATCTTCCTTATTACAGAAAAGCAGGTATGTGGCCTTTCGGGGAAGAAAACCTTTATGAATGTATGGCAGAAACTTACATTCCATTATTGAATGCAATTTCTGAATTATATGATGAAGGTATAAAAGCAAAATTGACAGTCGGAATCACACCAATTCTTGCGGAACAACTTAACGATGAACATTTGAAACACGGTTTTGTAAAATATCTTGATTCAAGAATTGCAAAAGTTTCAAAAGATTTGGAAAGATATCCCGACGAAAAAGTCCCACATTCACAACATTTAAAATATCTTGCAAAATATTATTTTGACTGGTTTTGCCATATAAAAGACTGTTTTGTAAATAAATACGGAATGGATTTGATTGCTCAATTTAAAAAATATCAAGATTTAGGATGTATAGAAATTACAACATCAGGGGCAACTCACGGATTTTCACCGTTGTTAGCAACAGATGCAAATTTGAATGCACAATTCAAAGTAGGTCAAGATACAACGACAAGACTTTTTGGTAAAAAAGCATGTGGTGCTTGGCTTCCTGAATGTGCATACAGACAAGGTTATGAATATGTAGGAAAAGACGGCAAAAAGCATTGGAGACCAGCAATTGAAGTAACTTTACAAAATAATGATATAGAATATTTCTTTACAGAATCTCACGTAATTGAGGGCGGAAATTCTATCGGAAACAGACGTGTAATTGGTGTTTACGGAAACATTGAATATATTCCGCTACCTGATAGAGCGCCAACAGGTTACGACACATATTCTGCATACTGGCTTCCTGATGCTCAGGTTGCAGTAATGGGAAGAAACGAAAGAGCAGGCTATCAGGTTTGGTCTGCAGCTGACGGATATCCGGGTGACGGATGCTTTAGAGAATTCCACAGAAAAGATGCAAACTCCGGTATGCACTATTGGAGAATAACATCACCAAAAACAGACTTAGGCGATAAGATGCTTTATGACCCTGTTTTGGCATTGAACAAAGTTAATGAAAACTCAGATCACTACACAACTTTGATTTACCATATGTTAAACGATTACAAAAACGCAACCGGTAAAGAAGGTTTGGTAATGGTTTCATTTGATACGGAATTATTTGGACACTGGTGGTTTGAAGGTGTTGAATTTATAAAACAAGTAATCAAAAAATTCAACAATTATCTTCCACAAGTTGAAAGACTAACTGCAGGTGAATATATTCACGCATATCCACCGAAAGAAGCTATCCAAATCCCTGAAAGTTCTTGGGGACAAGGCGGACACTTCTATGTATGGAACAACCATTTAACAGAATGGATGTGGCCTATTATTCATGCCTGCGAAAAAAGAGCTTCTGCTATAGCGGATAAATACCCAAATATTCCTGAAGATAAATTGTTACATAGAGCTTTGAATCAAATGGCAAGAGAAAATCTGTTGTTGCAAAGTTCTGACTGGCCTTTCTTAATTACGACTTGGCAGGCAAAAGATTATGCAACAGACAGATTCAGAGAACATGTTGACAGATTTGAAACAATTTGCGATATGATAGAAAACAACAATATTGATGACGGTAAATTACAACAGATTGAAAGTATTGATAATTGTTTCCCTGTAATCGATTACAGAGTATATCAATCAATTGAAGAAGGAGTAATTCCTCAGCAATCTGCAAAACTTGCACCGTTATATAATTAAAATCTACATTTGTATAAAAAGACCGCTAATTCAAGCGGTCTTTTTTTAATTTATTTTTAATTGAGGAAAATCCTTTAAAATTCTGTCAAAACATTCTTTATTAGGTTCTAATGTTGGTTGTGGTTTAAGCAACAACTTTTCATCTTTTTGCAATCCGAATATTTTGTAGAGTTCTTTAGCTTTTTTTACATTGCCTATAAATCCGTTTGGCCACCACATATCAATAATTCTCACATTGTCTTTTGGAACGAACGGGATTCTGTTTTTCTTGTTATTTTTTGTTTTTGGAACATTTAAGGCAACAACACAATGATCAAGAGCCTTCGGAGTTTCATTAGCTTTTTGAGAATATAGTGCAAACATATCACAGCGTTTCACTTTATTCATCCTTAAAATAATCTTCATAAGCTCTGCAAATTCATCACAATTTCCAATTTTAAAGGCTTTTATAATCCCAACAAAGCCTCTGAAATATTCCGGCAATCCACCATCACCAAGAAGACTTTTTCTAAATGTTCTGGAAAATCCAAGCCTTAGATTAGCGTCTTTTAAAGCAGTTCTGGAAAGCTCATCCGCCGGAGTAAAATAGCACATATAAGAAGGACTTTCTATACCTGCACAAAAACTTCTAAATTTTTTTTGAGCTTTAGGAATGATTTTATTAATTTTAGGACGTCCCGCAAATGAAATATTTGAATTTAAATTATCCATATCTTCACACTAATATTTCTTACAAAACGAATAAAACATGTGAAGATAAAAAATTGCTAAATAAAAAAAATATATTAAGGTATTGCAAAAAAAAAATCAGCATATATAATAAAAGACGTAACCAGAGTATGGGAGCGTAGCTCAGTTTGGTTAGAGCGCATGCCTGTCACGCATGAGGTCGCGAGTTCGAGCCTCGTCGTTCCCGCCATTATTAAAAGCCCGCATTGCGGGCTTTTTCTATAAGTGAATAAATTAACTATAAAGAGGTATTTATGGTTTTAGAAAATAAGTTAGGTATTATAAATTCTGCTGATTTAGCAAGAGAAGAGGAGCGTATCAGCAAAAAAAAGCTGTAAAATTGTTGTTCTATATCAGGAATTTTGACATAAAAGAACGCTAGTTTGACATATTTAGTCGGAAGTTTTAAAGTATTATAATGATATATGAAGTGCTTTTTACGAGTATCTCACTTTGCGAATTTTGTAAATGAAAGGATAGAAAATGAGTGTAGATTATCAGAGAGATTGAGAAAAGTACCCCCGGAAGTTTGAGAGAATTCTCAAACTTTTTAAGTTTTCGGGGAAAAATTTCAAAACTTAGTGATACAAATTTTTAAACTCTCTGATAATTCATTCTCAGAGTTACTGATACTTTTTCTTGTATATTAATAGTGACATTGATTATAAATATTCGGTTGTGTGAATGGCGGAGATGTTTATTGTTTGGGGGATAGAGGCACTTCCCTCAAAATGAGAATGAGGTAATCGAAAAGTCCGGAATGCCCGTTTATTAGGATGTAAAAGTCCGGTGATTTTCCCGATATTTTCTTGATATTGCTGAATTTGCCCTGTGTGTTTGAATTTTAGCGCCGGACAAAGTTATAACTAAACAGGACAAATTGAAAAAAAGTAATTGAATAATTTTTACTGTTCGCCCCGTTGTGTTTGGATTTTGGGCACTTCCCTCAAAATTGAAAATAAGTAATTGAAAGTCCGAAATGTCCACTTTCGATTACACGAAAATCCGCTTTAAATCCTTTTTAATTGCCGTTTAATATAGATTTTATCGGGGTTTAAGGCATTGATTGAAATCGGACATTTCAATTACATTTTTTAATTACTTCCCCTGAAAGCCGGAACTGTTTACAATCCAATAAAAACGATTACTTTCCCAATTTTAGTGGGAAATAACTTCCCTCTCGTTTCAATTACCTTTTATAAAATTTCAATACTTTCTGTTATTTACATCTGACTAAACTAAAACCTTTAACAGGGAAGTTTTTGCGAGAGATTTTGGGGTAATTTTCAACATTTAGGTTTTAGAATACAAAAATTAATGCTCAGGTAATTGAAAATTAAAAAAATATGTAATTGAAACCTCTTAAATTTTAGATAAATTCAGACACAAAACAATACATTTCCCCCTAAATGAGTTCCAATTTGAGAACATTCAGTCTAACATCGGATAGCTCAAAGGAGAATTCTATGGAAAACAACATATTAAATAACATACAGACCGAAAATACTTGGATAGATGTTGAAACATTAGCAAAATTAAAAGGTGTTACAAAAAGAGCCGTCAGGATATCAATTAATAAATATGAATACCGAACAGAAAATACTCGTGGCGGAAAATCATATAAAATTAAATTAAGCAGTTTGGAAGAAGAATTACAGATTAAATATATTCAGGAATATTACAATGATTTTAAATCAGACGGTAATGAGATTATTGAATTAAATAATTTAAAAGTAAAACAGGAAAAAATAATCTCCGAAGAACAGAAGAAACAAGCACTTGCAAAATATGACATAATTAATAATTGGCTTGGTTTTAGAAATAACTTTAAATCTAATAAAAAGAAAAATAAATTAGATCCGATTTATAAAAATAAAAGAGCAGATCAACAATTTATAACATTATATAATACAGGCACATTATATCCTGAACTATATAATATAACAGGTAAAATATCGATTGGTTCACTTTATAGGTGGCGCAAATTATTAGGTTACAATGGCGATTGGACTTGTTTAGTCGGACAATATAAATATTCAACCCGAAAAGAATACCGCACAACTTTAAATGAAGAACAAATAAAAATATTTATACAGATATTATTATCCCCAAGTGCTTTTTCAATCGGGAAATCCATAACATTAACAAAACATATATTAAAAGAGCGTGGTTATGAAATTCTTCCCAAAGATGTAACCTTTAGAAGGTACGCAGAATGGTTCAGGGATAATAACTTTGACAAATGGACACTTGCCCGACATGGAGAAAAAGCATTAAAAGATAAAGTTGCGCCATATATCGTAAGAAACGCAAAATTATTAAAGCCGGCACAAGTTTTAATTGCCGATGGTCATGACCTCAACTTCCAAGTAATAAACCCGTTTACAGGAAAACCCTGCCGAGCGACGTTACTTGGTTTTTTAGATTGGAAGTCCGAAGCTCTTGTCGGATATGACATTATGCTTGAGGAATGTACGCAAAATATTGCATCTGCACTCCGTAATGCAATATTAAATATGGATCATATTCCCGATTTTGTATATCAAGATAACGGTCGAGCATTTAAGAGTAAGTTCTTTAACGGGGACAAAAAGTTTGAAGAACTCGGATTTACAGGTGTTTATAATAAACTCGGAATTAAACCAGTCTATGCCACTCCATATAACGCTCGTGCCAAAGTCATCGAGCGTTTCTTTTTAGAATTTCAGGAAGAATTTGAAAAATTAGTTCCAAGTTATATCGGAACATCAATAGAAAATAAGCCGGCACATTTAATGAGGAATGAAAAATTACACAAACAAATCTACGAAAAATATGGCTTTACTCCGACAATAGACCAGACTCGGATGATGATAGATAAATGGCTTGAGATGTATCATTCAAAACCCTGTCCGAATGATAAAACGAAAACTATTAAAGAGGTTTTAAATGAAGTAGAAAAACAAAATATTGATGAAAATACGCTTGATGATTTGTTGATGGCGCAGGAAATGAAATCAATCGGCAGAAACGGAATAAGGTTTTTGAAAGCTGATTATTTTGACGAAACATTATATGGAATCAGAGAAAAAACCGTAATTAAATACAGCTTATTTGACCTTTCATATATTAAAGTTTATACCCTCAAGGGTGAATTTATTTGTAAAGCACATCGGGTAACGGAAACTCATCCGCTTGCACATCAAATGGGCGATATTAATGATATTGAGGATTACAAGCAAAAAATAGAAAAACAGCACAAATTAAGAAAGAAGACTATAAAAGCCGTTCGGGAACATTTCAATCTTGAAGATATTGATTTTATAGAAAAAGAACTGTTGGATAATATGAAATTTCAAAAAATCGAGCCTGTAAAAGAAATAACTGTTCAGCCGGAGAAACAAAAAGAACAGGAATTTCAACCTAAAATTAAGACTTCCATAGTCGCTCGACCTTTATTTAAGAGCAATTTTGAACGCTATGAATGGCATATAAATAACGGTTGTATAAATCCCGATGATAGGGAATGGTTTGAAAATTATATAAAATCTGATGAATATAAGGAAATCTATAAGTAGAAAGGAGTAAAATGAAAAAAGTATTTGTAAAAACAAACAATGTTAAAAGATTCATTACTATGATGAATAATTTACAAAACCGAGCGGAAGGGGTTCCGGGAATGGGACTTGTATATGGTGAGCCGGGGTTGGGTAAAACTCAAACGATAAATTGGTGGGCATTTAAAAATGATGCAATACTTGTAAGATGTACTCAGCTTATGACCGCTCGGTGGCTTTTAAATGAAATTCTTGAATGCATGAATGAGGTGCGATCCTTTACTGTTGCGGACTGCTTTAAAATGGTTATCCGTAATTTAATAGTCCATCCACAGGTTCTTATAATTGATGAGATTGATTATTTAACAGTTGATTCAAGAGCAGTTGAAACATTAAGGGACATTCACGATAAAACGAATGTCCCTATTATTTTAGTTGGTATGACAAGTGCAAATTCAAGACTAAAAAAATTCAATCACCTTTATGACAGACTTTCAGAAATAGTAAAATTTGAAAAATTTACCAAAACAGATATAAAGACTATCGTTCAAGAACTTTCTGAAATTGAAATGACAGAATGCGCCATAAGGTATATGTACGCAAATCTAAATAGATTTAGACAAATAGTAAAAGTTATCAATAAAGCCGAAATACTTGCAAAAGCAAACGGATTAAGCTCTATCGATGAAATATTAATAAAGGAGGCAATCGCAAATGAAACAGAAGATGCTAAAACTAATCAAAATTCTTAATCAATTCACCATTGATGACACTTTGACAATGAGCGAATTTAGTGAAAACGAAGCAAAGAAACTACTTACAGAATTTGAAGATATAGGTATAATAAAAAAAATATCACAAGACGAATATTTGTATATTCCCGAAGTTAATAAATCACCGATTAAAACTAAAGATACAATTACAACAGCAGAAGAAATGCAGACAACAGAAATTAAAACAAAAACTCTGCCCGTTGTAGATACTTTATTTACTAAAGCAGGGGAACAACAGGTTTATGACAATGCACCCAAATATGCAAAAAAATCATTAGTAAAATATTATACAATTCTTAAAATGGTAGGTGGATTGAAAGGGAATAATTTAGAAGCTTTCTTAAAACAGCTTGGCGCAGAACATCCCGAATATAAAATATCATTATCTACATATCATAGAATTAAAACTCGTTACTTGTTTGGAGGATTACAAGCATTAATTCCACGATATTCGGAAGGAATGAAAAGCACTATTCCTGATGACATGTATGAGGAATTCAAAAAAATATATTTGAGACCAAGTAAATATTCTTTTAATGAATGTGTAAGAAGATTGCAAACAAAATATGACAGAGATATAATCCCCGGATATATGTGTTTTAGAAGACGAATAAATAAGGAATTTAGTCCTGAGTTCATTTCTAAAATGAGGACTATGTCAGACAGACTTCCTGATTTGGATTTTATTGAAGAACAAGCGAAAAAAAAGGAAGATAAAAATACAAAATATGAATATTTTGTAGATGGCGCAAGAGATTATATGGGTTATTTAAAAAACAAATCTGATAAAGAATCAGCCTCAATGAAAAGTGCAATTAATAATCATTTGATGCCATTTTTCAAAAACTACAAATTTAGTGAGATTTCTCAAGATTTAATATTAAGTTTTCAAAATAAGAAAATTGAAGAAGGATATGCGGTTGGTAGTATCAGACGTTTTATGTCAGTTCTTTCAAATATATATTATAAACATTCTAACTGTAAAAATAATATTCAATTTTCATCTCATAACAATCTGATTTTATCTACCGAAAATCCTATTTTATCTGATGAAGATATTAACCAAATTATTAAAACAAAATCGCCGGAATTATGGATTTTATGCCATGGAATAGCTCCTGCCGAACTTGCCGGATTGGAATATAGTGACATCAATTATAATGATCAGACTGTTAATATTAACAAAGTATTTTATAATGGTGGATTACAAAAACATCGCAAAAATTATAAAATCAGAAAATTAAAACTACATCCTCTTATATATAATCATCTTGAAAAGAAAAGTAGTGGCAGAATATTCGAGAATATAAATATTGACAATTATGATATCCTGTTAAATACGCACATAAAATTATTATTAGAACAAAATTATCCAATTAATTTGATATATAAAAATTTAGGGTATCATTGTTTAAATGATTTTGAAAATAGATTTAATTTCCTGTTACCTCGCTCTATAAAAGAGAATTTCAACATTTTGCAAAATTACTTATAAATCAAATTAGCCTGTCTCATTATATCTTCAAAAGGGATCGGTGCATAACTATTTACTTCGACACAAGCATTATAATACCAACTGTCGCTAATACTATTTGCATGAACGTGTCCATGAATATTCATTTTGAAGCGTCCTTTACTTTCAGGATGCACAGGAATATGAGTAAGCATAAAATTTTCTAAATTATGACAACCTCTAATATCTTTAAAATATTTTAAATAAAAATTAGGTTTGAATTTATCGTGATTGCCTTTTATTAAAACTTTTGTTCCGTTTAGTCTTGGGAGAATATAATCTAATTTATTTCTATTAAAACCAACATCGCCAAGATGATAAACTTTATCATTTGGCTTAACCAACGAATTCCACTTTTCAATCATATTCTCATCGGCTTCGCCTGAACTATCCCATGGCCGCATTTTACTTCCGTCATAATTAATAAAATGATATGCGTTATCGTGTGAAAAGTGTGTATCCGAAATAAAGAAAATATTATAACTCATTTAACACCACCAATTTTTATGCCATTGAATAAATCTTTTCCAAAACATATTGTAATTATCCTTTTCAAAACTTATCATTTTTTTCACTATGCTTTTTCTGTATTCTTTAGTCGCTTTTTCTGAAAAGTTAAGCCCATGTTTTTCCCAAGATGTATATTCCGGCAAATCAACATAATTATCCCAATTTCTGAATCTATCCATATAAGCAAGACATATACTGATTTGGGTTGCGTATTTATCACTATCTACATGCAAATCATCTTTTTGTAAACATTCTCTCAATTCTTTTAATTTAATTTCTATCAAATCATATAAATATTCGTAATCCCAATCTTCTTGTTTCCAAAGAATAGGTAACCATTTAATTAACCTTAAAATAAACCTTCCAAACTTTCTTAAATTATAAAATCTAAACATATTACCCTTTTTAATTCTTTTCTAATAGCCAATCATATTCCCCAATATAAAATTGCGAAATCAATTTTGGATTATCAAATGCGCTTATAACACGACAAACAATGTCAAATGATGCTGATTTAATGCTTCTTGAGCCATATTCAAATCGCTGATATTCAACAAGTGCAATTCCTGCTCTATCAGCGATTTGTTTTTGAGTTAAGCCAAATACCTTCCTTAACGGTTTTAATATTTTTTGTCTGTCATTAAGTGTATAATTATTTTGCATTCTTCTTTTTACCTTTTTTATTACACTTTTTCTTGCGATTGTCTTCTAAATATTTCCAAAAAGAATAAACATCTTCTAAATGAAGTTCTGTTTTCTCATCACTTTTTTCATCAGTCATATATATTATTTTTTCGTCGGAATATAACCACCAAGCTATGTCATTGTCTTTATGATTCAAAACTTCAAAATGGCAATCATAGTAATCTGCAAGAATTTCTACCAATGAGCTTATAACTTCTTCACTAATATCCACTATGCAAAAAGTGCTTGTTGTCAGATTTTCTTGTATGCAATTAGATAAAGTCTCTTCCTTTTCGTAAGTGTGTTGAATGCTTTCTATGTATCTTTTAAATTTTTCAAATTCCATAATTACCTCATAATTTGTTTGTGTCAACAATAATTCCACTTGCATTGAAATACAAGTTTTCATTATAATATCCTCTCGGATTGCAAATAATTCTTGTTCCATACAACATATAATCGCAATTCTCGTGCATATGCCCATGACACCATAGTTTTAAATTGTCATATTTTTCAATAATATCTTCTAAATTACTTGCATAGGCGGCACTTAACATACTATTTTTATATTGTGCCGGCACACTTTTATAACTTGGTGCGTGATGTGAAATTACAATAATTTTTTTATTTGGATTATTAGAGCATACTCGTTCTATAAGTTCCCTGCTCTCTTTATGTAAAACTTGTTGATCTGTCGCTGTTATTGTTTTTGTTTCATTATTTTTAACTATTTTGACATATCTAAAATCATTTAAGCCTTTATGCGCAGTCATTTTGCATAATTCTTCGTTATTAAATAATTTAAAATCGGTAAATAATATGCATCCAATAAATATCACATCGTCAATTTCTACTGTTTGATTTTCTAAAAAATACACAGGGGATTTATTAAATTTGTTTTGCAAAAATTGTATTGAATCAGTCAAAGAATCTTTTCTGTCAAAGGAAACTTCATTGTACCCCAAATGATTTCCGCCAATTGCTATCCCCTTTTTTATATTATTTTTTATCCACTTCTCTGTAGAAATTCTGTCGCCGGATATATCTCCGCAACAAACAACAAAATCATCTTCAAAATCGTATAATGTATCATTTTTGTTTATATCAATATGTATGTCTGAAATTACTCTAATTCGCATAATTCTTCACCTGTTTTCTCTTCAGGTTCCTCTTCATAGTAATCATCTTTATTTAGATAATCAGGTTCACTTAACCGTTTTTTATTGTTATACAGATATGAATATTTAAGTGGATATCGCATACGTTTGTTATAAACACATAACATTGCTTCAGCATATCCAAGAGAACCGTTGCTTCTTTCTGCCGCACTTCGAGAGATTTCCCTAATTGAGCAAGCTCCTAATTTTTCTTTAAATACATTTTCATCTATTTTAGTGCCATAAGCCACTAATAATTTCGCAATTCCTTTTAATATATTTGAACTAAAGGATTTAACATCACCTTCCCAAGTTGCAATACACAGTCTTAAAGTATTATCCAAAACGTGATATCCATAATTCTTAAATATGTATTCTAATGTCGAAATCGCACAAATACCACCTACACATTGAGTTGGAGTTATTCTCATATTGTATGATTCTACTAATGCTTTAATTGTAAGTTGTTCAGGATTTTCAGCTTCTATGTTTGCAACATATATTTCATAGGGTTTTAAGGCTTTGACAAATTTTTGCTGATTCGCAAAGATATCTGCTTCGTGTCCGTATTCTAAATCATCATAAACCATACACCACACAGGAGTTTCTCTTGAACCTGAAACCGTTGCTATAATTTCTATTGTATGTTGTCCGTTAAATACATAGTTAACCCCATCTCTTCTGCTAACTTTAACAGGATTAACCTGATATAAATCAAAATTTTCCACAGCCCGTTTTACATGAGTCTCCGATAAATTTCTCTGATAATCTTGATTTGAAACGAGATTTTTTATTGGAATCTGCTCAAAATGGACATTTGGAATAAATTCTTTGTATTCATCCATTTTCAACCTCCATTGCTAATATTAGTGTATCTGCCGTATATTTTAAGTTTTGTAATTCATTTTTTAACTTTTGTCTTGCGTCTTCCGTTGAGATATTAATGTCTTGTTTATTTAAAATACGTTCCATAGAACCAATCCAAGACGGAATTGTATAAACTAAGCTCATAATTTCGCCGTCAGGATCATAGCTTGGCATATCTTTAACAGTAACTTTTTTAGGTTGTTCTTTTCGGCTTGTATCCGCAACTGCTCTTTGTTTCACAGCATTAATTTTACTCGGGACTTTAGTAAGTATATCTGTTACATCTTGTTGTGTAAGTTTAATATTACCTTTCATTACTTGATTACAAAAATCAGAATCTGCTTCTGAAAGATAATCAATAGATTTTGCAAATCTTGAATATACTTTGACTGTATTATGTGAAATATTGTATTCTTGTCCCAGCCTAATAGCAGTTTTATTGCGCCCTTTATAATTAGGATCAAGAGGAGGAAGTTGATTATATTGATTACTGCCTTCAAAATTTTTATCATTCTGAATAATTTTCTCTGCTTCGTACCTTTTTCCAATTAGATATTTCTTGGTTTCTAAAGATATATTCCTTCTACCAAGTTGATTTGCACATATCCAAATAATAATCTCTTCTCTTGTATTAAAATCTATTTCTTGAATATAAAATGGAATGTTATGTTTAGTGCATATATTATAACGATTATGTCCATCAATAATGGTGTTTTTAAATACGCAAATAGGTTCACGACATCCATACTGTTTAATATTTTCTTCTAATTGTTCAAATTCATCCTGTTTTAACGGAGGAATTAAACTCTGAAATTGTTTATCTATAATTAATTTATGAACTTTCTTTTCTTGCATTTTATTCCTACTTCTTGATTTCCTGTGCTTCTTCCAATTTGAATTTAACAACTTTTTGTCCGGGGACTTCATATCCAAACATTTTATATGTGCCACTTGTTTTCCAATTTGCTCCTAATGCACAGAGATTTCTTACTAAATTAGTGCTGTATAATTCAAAAGATTTATTATTTTTTAAATTATATCTTGATATACGATGAGCCTTTAAATCACTCCTATCGCTTGGCAATATTGCAACAGACTTATCTTCAGGATTAACTAATAATAAAATATATTCAGGATCACCAAGTATATGTAAAGTATCTTTATGAATTCTAATTAATGGTTTTCTTAAATTTACAGATAAACCGGGCTTTAAAATTTTATTCATTTGTTACCTCCTGCGTATTCTGTTCTTCAATATTTAATTTTTCTTTTTTGTCATTTATTCCAAAAACTGTGTATCCATTAAAGATATTAACTTGCATCCTGCGTTTATGTTCTACCACAGGTAAACCGAATTGATTCTGCCATTGTTCAGGGAACACAGGAGTGCGGGATGTTTTAGTTTTTTCACCCTCAACTGCTGTTCTTGTATATATTTCAGGAGCATTTAAATCAAATATAAACAGATATTCATCGTTGCTTTTAATTAATTTACCTAACAGTTTGTATCTGTAGTCAGGATTCCAATCCATCAAACTGATAATTTTACCGAAAAACACTCGGCAAGTTATTTGTTTTGGTTTTCTTTTAGGCGTACACCATAAAAATGAGTCCTTCTCTTCCTCGCCACATGGTCTTACTGCCAATTTCTTTTCTTCGGAATTTACAAGTATTTGAACATAATCAATATCAGGCAACTTCTTAATAGAAGCTGTATTTAAATAAATTTTACTACGATTAAATGTTATCGATGGTTCATATATATGAGCAAAATACTCTCCCCTAACTACTTGATAGCCTTCATAATCAAAATCTACATCTTCGATGACATCGATAATTTCTTGTTGTTCTGAATTCACCTGTTCGACAATGTATTCAGGAGGATTACTATTAAAATTTTCACTCATCTAAATCATTACCTTCCTGCCCCATATAATTTTTGAGGCTTTCAATATTGCTTTTAAGTTCATCTTCACCTGTAACATTTAAAGGTTCAGATGTTTCATGGTCTTCACCAATTTCTTGAGAACGCCATTTTTTATTTAATATTGCAAGCTCTCTTGCTTGAGCTTGTCTATAATAGTTATCTCCAAAAGAATCCGCCCATTCGCAAGGAAAAGCCAATATGTCTTTCGTTCTTCCTTTTGTAAATGGTTCGACATCATCAGGAAATTTCTCTAAATCTTCATCTTTATTTTGCGATATAAAGACCTCAGTTTCAGTCATATCAAATATAATTAAGCTTTCGCCATCTTTTTGATGTTTTATTCCGCTAATTCGATATTTATATGACGGTTTCCAATCAAAAATTGTATAAATCGTTTTGATATAAGCGGCGGCAGATAAAGTTTTTGCATAAATAATATCTTTGGTTACTTTCCCCCATTTTACGGAAGTTCTGCATTCCTTTGTACTTGGTCTTATAGCGAATAGTTTTTTTGTTGGATTAATCAGTAATTCTACAAACTGATTATTATTGAATTTTCTTACACATTCTGTACTAAAAGTTATATTTTTATTCGTAAAAGTTACAGAAATTCTATTTAAAAGATCAAAAAACTGCGATCTTGCTACTTCAAATTTTCTTAAATCAAAGTCCCCGATCTGTGCTTCCACTTCAATTGAGTCTTCTCTTTCCAAGATTTCGTATGCACTTTCTGAGGCTTTAATATAGTCATCAGCACTAAAACCTGCCCATCGTGGATTTATAACTACATATCCCTTTAATATGCCTTCTTTAATTACTTTTAATTTTGGAAGAATACCTTTATTACCATATCTTGCGTTGCTTATGAGTCTTTGAACTGCTATAAAATCGTCTCTTGATATAATTGGCTCATGTTGATTTTTCCATCTATGTTGTTCAAGATTATGCCTGTTCTTTTTTGATTTGTGATCTAAATAATTAGGTGTCCAAGTCTTTCTTGTGAGTACATCTCCACAATGCCTTTCATTTTGAAGTATTTGTAATACCGATCCTGCTGACCACTTGGTATTTCCTTTTTTAGTGGTTCTGCCATATTCTGTAAGAATGTCTGCGATTTGTTGACAGGTGTTTCCATATAAATACATAAAAAATATAAGTTTTACTGTTTGCGCTTCTTCTTCATTTATAATTAGATTTCCATCTTCATCTCTGTCATATCCAAGAAGTGCAGGAGTAAGAAGAATTCCTCTTCGGAATCTCATTTCTAATGAGGCATTCATAATATCGCTTTTAATATGTGATTCTTCTTGCGCCATTGTTGCAAGAAATGATAAAGCCATTTCCCCATTGAGAGGCTTTTTGATACAATCACATTTTGCACCCTGAAAGGCCGATTTTGCACCCTTCAGGGTGCACTTTTAATTGATAGCGCACCCAAGGCAGAAAAAGAGCGCCTCCTCCGTCATTTGGAAGAGACGCTCAATTTGCAAATTACATGGAGCGTGGTCATTATCGATAAAAACCATCGCCGTCCACTGATCCAAAGCATGAGCTACAAGTATAGCTCTCGTTTTCAGTAAACACTTTTTTGTCTGGATCGATTTCTATTATTCGATTCACTATGGGAATCGAACGGCAATGCGTAACAAGAATGATGGCAAGCTCCGGTTTGGCACGATAGATTCTTGTTAGAACATTTGAAAAAGCGCGGACATTGCTATAGTCCAGATTGTTCAACGGTTCATCCAGTATTAGAAGATCGCAAAAGCTATACCGAATCAGGTTGGCCATCGTTGCCGCCCTCGAACAAAAGCCCGCCGACTTCGCCGCGTTCCTCCGGCTCATGGAAGAGGCCGGGTATACGGTGAAGCGCGGGCGGGGCGGCTCGATCTCGTTCCTTGCGCCGGGGGCAAATAAACCGACGCGGCTCCGGGCCTCCACGCTGGGGGAGGGCTTTGACCCCGAGGACATCCGGGCCGTCATCGCCGGGGAGCGGCCTGTGCCGGAGATCCACGCCGAGGCCCCGTCGCCGCCCCGGAGGGTAGACTTCTGGATCGACATTGAAAACCGTATGCGCTCGGGCATGGGGCCGGGCTACAAACGCTGGGCCACCATCCACAATATCAAGCAGATGGCTGCCACCCTCCAGCTTGTCCGGGAGCGCGGGCTGTCCGGCTATGAGGATTTATCCGTGAAGGTGGACGAGGCTACGGCCCGTTTTCACACGCTGGCCGGAGAACTGAAAACAGCGGAGGACGAGTTGTCCAAAACCTCCGCGCTCATGGCCGCCGTGGTGCAGTACGCCAAGACCCGGCCCGT
>Ga0256407_10000825_pt1 | contig 69955 bp, 61 predicted proteins | sample RumenRJG_04DNA_FD_193489 | JGI IMG/M metagenome (GOLD analysis project Ga0256407, IMG submission 193489) | Bovine rumen microbial communities from Lethbridge, Alberta, Canada - RJG_04 | ecosystem: Host-associated > Mammals > Digestive system > Stomach > Rumen | place: Canada: Alberta... | reverse complement strand
ACTGAAGCGCGACAATTATAACATCAAGTTGGAGGACTGTGTCATCGGAGCAGACCAGCAGCGGATGCTCGATGTCATCGACGGCCATATCGTGCCTCGTATGAGCACCATCTTCCTGACGCCTCACAGTCAATGCGGCAGGGCTCCCTTCTACAGCAGTGAGAAGATTGTCGGCTCGTGGCACATCAAGACACTGTGGTTCAATCTCGGTGTGCTGCTGCTGATGTGCGTCATCCTGACCATCTTCCTCCTGACAGACTGGCCAGGAAGGATCATTAGGAAATAATATAATCTAAATATGTTTATTAATTAAATTCAAAAAGCAAATGAAAAAATTATCAATTCTCGCTGCATCGTTCGCAGCAATCGTTTTTGCAGCATGCGGCAACAAAACCGCACAGAACACAGAGTCGGCTGATTCAGTAGTAAAGAGTTTCGAACAGGAGCAGATAGAGGCCAGCATCAAGATGCACGTCGACAGCCTCGCATCAGAGATCGGTAAGTTGAAGATGGTGCCCTTCCTGCAGTCTGATGGCAATGGTGGTATCCAACTCACCAAGGAAGAGCTGCAGGTGAAGCCCGACTACCTCCTGGATCCCGCTGTAGCTGAGAACGCTACGGTCCTCTCTGAGAAGTATCGTCTGCTGAGTGCCCTCGACATCGACAGAAGAGCAGCCAAGCTCTATGAGATGCCTACCGAGGACTATGATAAGGCTATCACCAAGTTGGCTGCCGACATCAACGATCCTTCCTTCAAGACTCTTGATAACGAGGGCTCTGTTTCTGAGACCACACAGACCCTTTACGACGAAATGGAGAAAAACGGTCGCCTGAACTACTTCTGGCAACTCGCTGCTGCTTCACTTGTTGAGCAACTCTATCTGGCTAACCAGAACTCTGATAAGTACCTCAGCACCTTCACTGATGAGGCTGCTGCCAATACCACCTTCCGTATTGTGCTGATCCTCGATGCTTTGAAGCGCCTTTCTCAGTATGATCCCGAGATTGCTCCTGTTGCTGAGGCTCTCGCTCCGCTGGAGGTTCTCAACGCTACTACTGTTTCTGAACTGAAGTCTCAGATTGCAGAGGCAAAGGATAAGATCAATGCTGCCCGTGAGGCTCTTGTGAAGTAAGACTACACATTATATATAATATATAGCCCTCGAAGGTGTGAGACCTTTGAGGGCTATTATTGTGAAAAGGATACCCTTACCGGATGTGGCGATAAGCCGTGATCAGGTTGTCGTCATATTGGTGGCTTTCGACGGCAATGGCATCGGCAGGTATCTGTGGGGCTCTTGTTCCGTCGCTAACTGTCATCGACAGATTGGTCTCTATGCGGAGTTCATCCCAGAGACCTTCTTTGAGGAAGGATTGAAGGGTCAAGGCGCCTCCCTCTACAATCAGCGACAGGATGCGATGGGCATGAAGGCTGTCGAGATTCAGGGGATGCTGATGGTCGATAACCAGCCGCTTGGGATCAGGGCCACACCACTCTCTGACATTCAGTTGCGGGTGGTCGCGCTTGTCTGTGACTCGTCCCACCAGAATGGCGTCCTCCTCAGCACGAAGTTTATGGGAGAGCATCTTGGTGAAGTCAGAGGAGATCTGCGTGGGCTGGAAATGGTCATCGATAAATCCGTTGGCCGTCTGCGCCCATTTCAGGATGATATACGGCCGATGCTCTCGATGGAATGTGAAGAAACGGCGGTTCAAGGCCTTACACTCTGCTTCGCATACACCTACCTCTACCTCAATGCCTGCTTCCTGGAGTTTCTTAATGCCTCGTCCCTGCACCTCGGCAAACTCATCGATGCAGCCAACGACCACACGCCTGATCCTTTTCTTGATGATCAAGTCGGCACAGGGAGGTGTCTTGCCATAGTGGGAGCAAGGCTCCAGCGAGACGTACATCGTGGCTCCAGGCAACAGGGGCTCGTCCTCTGGGCATACGGATGCGAAGGCATTCACTTCGGCATGACCTTCGCCACAACGCACGTGGTACCCCTCGCCGATGATCCGGCCGTCGGCACTCACTATCACAGCCCCCACCATCGGATTCGGCTTCGCATTCTGCTGGCCGTTCTTGGCCAGTTGGATACAGCGGCGCATGAATTTTTCGTCTTCTGTCATATTGTTGATGAGTGTTTGTTGTTTAATGTTTATTGTTTGTAGATGATTGCCTTGGAGGATTCATCTTTTTTATGTATCTTTGCAGCGCAATGGAATACGAAGAACTCTGGCACAGACTGACACACATCTACGATGCTGGCGAGGCGAAAGCCATCGTCCGTTGGGTGCTCGACGTGCGCTTCGATATGTCGTGGACAGATATTCTCTGCGGCAAAGTTACGGAATTATCCGCACATGACCAAACGGAACTGGAAAAAATCATGCTTCGACTGGAGAAAGGCGAGCCGGTACAATATATAATAGGTGTAGCCGACTTCTGCGGTCGGCAGTTCCATGTGGAGCCTGGCGTGCTCATCCCAAGGCCAGAGACGGAAGAACTATGCCGCTGGATTCTTGCATCGGACAAACACGGACAAACACGGACTGTCCGAGAGATTCCACATCAGTCTGACAATGAAGTCCGAGTCTGTCAGAGTCAGTCCGATGCCAATATCCTCGACATCGGAACCGGTAGCGGCTGCATTGCCATCACGCTGGCTTTGGAACTTCCAGACGCCAAGGTGACGGCCTGGGACATTTCCGACGATGCCCTCCGCATAGCCTCTGCAAATGCCAAGGCCCTTAGTGCCTCTGTCAACTTCCAACATCACGACGCTCTCGATTCATCACTCTTCACTCTTCACTCTTCACTCCCTAAATGGGACTTCATCGTGAGCAATCCACCCTATATCTGTAGAAAAGAAGCCGATGGAATGGACAAAAACGTACTTGGCTATGAGCCACACGAAGCCCTCTTTGTGCCTGACGACGATCCGTTGCTCTTCTATCGAGCCATCGCCCGTTATGCCACTAAGGCCTTGAAGCCTAATGGCAATCTGTTCTTTGAAATCAATCCTCTCTATGCCGACGACCTCACTCAGCTATTGGGTGAGATGCTGTGCTACAACGCTGAAATACTCAACGACCAGTTCGGCAAGCCCCGATTCCTTAAAGCCACTAAGATATGAAAAAAGAAATGACCGAACAAGAAGCCTACCTGCAGTTGGCTGCCCTCTGTGCCCAGGCAGAACATTGTCAGCAGGAGATGCGTGACAAGATGCGGCGCTGGGAACTCGATGAAACCGTACAAAATCGTATCATTGACCGCCTGATCAAGGAGCGCTATGTCGATGATGGGCGTTATGCCCGTGCCTTTGTCAAAGACAAGATCCGCTATAACAAATGGGGTCGTCGTAAGGTCCAGCAGGCCCTATGGAAGAAGCGTATCGATGCAGATATCCAGCAGCGCGTGCTCGATGGAATCGACGAAAAAGAGTACGTCGACATCCTTCGCCCGCTGCTTAAACAAAAGCGGAAGACCACCAAGGCAGAGAACGACTACGAGCTGAATCGCAAGCTCGTCCGTTTCGCCTTAAGCCGTGGGTTTGACTTCAGCATCATCCGTCAATGCATGGATGTCGAGGAAGAAGACTTCTCAGACGACATGGCCGATGAAACCGATTAGTTTCTGGCATCGCCTGCTCGACCTGATCTCTCCCCGCCTCTGCGTGGTCTGCGGCAACAGGCTCACCGTCACAGAAGACACCATCTGCAGCCCCTGCAACCTGCACTTGCCACGGACGGCATTCGCCACAGCCCCGTACGACAACGAGATGGCCAAACTATTCTGGCATCAGATACCCATCGAACGGGCTGCGGCCCTCTTCTATTATGAACCCCACGCAGAGACGGCCAACATCATCTACCAGCTGAAATACAAGAACCATCCGGAGATCGGTGAGGTGATGGGCAGGATGACTGCCAGAGAGCTACTGTCGAGCAGTTTCTTCGATGGAATCGACTGTATCGTGCCTGTACCGCTGGCCAGGAAACGCCTGCATCAGCGAGGCTACAACCAGAGCCTGGAGATTGCCAAGGGAGTCAGCGAGCTGGCAGGCATCCCTATATATAACAAAGTGGTAAAGCGGAACATATTCGCTGGCAGCCAGACGAGCAAAGGCCGCTGGGAACGGAATGAGAATGTCGAGAAGGTATTTGAGCTGATCGACGGAGCCTCTATCCGCAACAAACACCTACTGATTATCGACGATGTCGTCACCACGGGAGCCACCGTCATCGCCTGTGCCAACGAATTGTGCAAGGCCGGCAATGTCAAAGTAAGTGTCCTTGCCCTCGGCTTCGCCAAGAGTTAGCAGATTTTTAAACACTTAGTTACTTTGTACAAAGACATTCCCGGCGACTCAGTAAGGTATCGCCTCGCAATGACGGTCGTCCTCTTAATCTTGAAATAAGTCTTGACGATTAGACAGATATGAAAGGTTATATTCTTGATTCTGACACATGCTCACAAAGTGTCTGACACTTTGTGAGCACATTCTACTGGGTCAGAACGTTATGTGATTCACCAGATTCCTTTCCCGAGGGACCTGAAGACGTTGACCATCTTCACCACGTCGGCGGCATTAGTCTTGCCGTCGTTGTTCAGGTCGCCGGCATATCCTAAGTTTACCCGCCCCATGATGATGTCGACAATCGTGTCGAGGTCGGTCTGGTCGATCTTATTGTCACCATTGACGTCGCCCAGACCGACGTAGTCCACTTGAAAGTTCCTTTTGTTGTATTTCTTCACCTTCCAGCCATTGTCCGTGGCGATTTCCACTTGTACGGTGGTAATGACGTTGTCGGGTGTTCGATTGTCGTCACATACAATGAAAGAACAATCACCTGTCACAAATGGCAGACTGTTGACGAGGTTGGCCATAGCATCTCCGCTAATCTGATTGCCGGCGCAATTCAGATAATCCAGCGCCGTGTTCTTCGAAACGTTAAGGGTTTTCAGATCGTTGTCATAGCAATACAGATAAATCAGCGCCGTGTTCTTAGAGACATCCAAGGAGGTCAGGCTGTTGTTGTGGCAATTCAGCGTTTCCAGCGCCGTGTTCTTAGAGACATCCAAGGAGGTCAGGCTGTTGATTTGGCAATCCAGTTCTTTCAGCGCCGTGTTCTTAGAGACATCCAAGGAGGTCAGGCTGTTATTTTGGCAATCCAGTTCTTTCAGCGCCGTGTTCTTCGACACGTTAAGGGTGGTCAGATCGTTGTTGGCGCAATACAGCGTTTCCAGCGCCGTGTTGTTCGACACGTCAAGGGAATTCAGGTCGTTCTCGCGGCAATCCAGTTCTTTCAGCGCCGTGTTATTCGACACGTCGAGGGTGGTCAGCCGGTTGCTGTAGAATTTCAGATATGTCAGCGCCGTGTTATTCGACACGCTAAGGGTTTTCAGATTGTTGCCGGTGCAATCCAGCCTTTTCAGCGCCTGAAAGTACTCAATTCCTTTGAGGCTGGAGATGTGCACCGACCGAACAGAAATTTCCGTCACCGCCGCAATCTCTGCAAAAGTAAGGTATCCGTCCTCGCCATACGACTGCTTCAGCAGCCAATTGCGGAAGTTCGCGTCGGGGAAGTTCGTAGAGTTCACGGCAACCCTCATCATCTTGAAAACAACGGTAGAGGCAGCACTGCCACTGGAGTTGACCACTGTCTTGCTGCTGCTATTGAAACTTCCTCCACTCGGCGTTTCAATGCACATATCGGTTCCTAAATTCAGCGAAGCCAGGTTCTTGATAGCCTGCGAATGGCCGGTTAGGGTGACCGTTGAGTTGCGAACGGTCAGCAAATTGAAGTCGAACACGGCGTAACAGTCGCCGCTCTTGTTGTAGGAACACGTAGCATTGACGGTGGAGTTATCGATGACCAGCGTCGGACTGCAGTTGGTGTCGAAGCAGCTACTCTCGGATTTGACGTCGAGAACGGCATCCTTGATTTCGATGATCGGAGAGTCGTCACTACCATTCTTACTCACGTACAGCGCATCCTCACTGCCCCCTTCAATACTGGTTTTACCCTGATTGCCGTCATACGTGGTCGTGATCGTGGTGTTTTTGTCTAGTCTCACTGCAGATGAGCCGGTTGCCTTCAGGACGTTTTGCCCTTTCAGAACGATTCTAAGGCCATTCATGCCCTTGTTCTCTATGGCATGGTTATTCTTCCCCGTGCGTTCTATTTTGACGTTGTAAAGGTACAGCGTGTTAGTCGAGCTTACGTAATTGACTTTTGGGTTCCCGCCGTTCACACTGCTGAGATTGCCCTTGATGTTAGAGCCCGTAATGTCCGAGGCGTTGCTTGTGGTTACTTGCACGCCGCCGACCCAGAGGTCGTAGGCTCGTGCGTTAGTGGCGAAAACGACCAACAGTGCCGCGAGGCACACGATGCGGCGGAGGCCGCTTCCCAGCTGCAAGCCGCTGGCTGCGGCGGTGGATAATAGGCTTTTATGGTTCATAATCCTTGGAGTTTTTATAATTTGTCTATCTGCCCGCAAAGATACAAAATATTCTGCAAACTACCAAGAAATTTTCCACATTTGTTCGCTTGTTCTAGATAATTTTCGTACCTTTGCCGACAGAAGGCTCAAGTTGGAAAGAAAAAAAAGACTTATGAATACACTTGCAGACATTAGTGTCCCGTTAAAATTGGGACGAGTTAAATATTAATCAAATAGCCCCGGAATGAGGGGATCAAATTGTTCTTTGCTCACAAAGTGTCACACTTTGTGAGCATTTTCTTTTGGGGTTTCAAATCAAATCGATACCTTTGCAAAAATTTATTTGATTTTCTGTAGTTTTTTCCCTCCATCTTGTGACTTATTATCAAAGGATGATTTATCAAACAAGAAGAAATGAACGATTTAGAACGTGAGTTTGAAGAAATGGTAAGGGCTAACCGCAGTACGATTTACACCGTCTGCTACATGTTCTCCCAAGACCAAGATGAGGTTGCAGACTTGTTTCAAGAGGTTCTTATCAACCTGTGGAAAAGTATGCCGACATTTGAAGGGCGAAGCAATATACGCTCCTGGATCTATCGCGTCAGTCTGAATGTGTGTATCTCGCTCGATCACAAGAAAAGACGTCATAAGACGGTTCCCCTAACGATGGACATCAATCCCTACGAAGAGACGGAAAGTAACCAGAACTCCCGGCAGATGGATATGCTTCGAAGGCGTATAGCCAAACTTGGTCAATTCGATCGTGCCATTATTCTGCTATGGCTGGAGAACATCAGTTACGAAGAGATTGCTGCCATCATGGGCATTACTGTGAAGAACGTCTCAGTACGTCTCTACCGTATCAAGGAGGAATTAAAGAATATGTCAAACGAATAAAAAACAACAGGAATTATGGAAAATCTGAATAACAACTTACAGGAATTGGAGGAACTTCGCAGTCAGGTCGCTGAGTTTAAGAAACATGTGGAACAGCAGGAGATTGTCAGCCGCCGTCTGCTGAAAGAGGCGATGAAGGGTCATGTGTCTTGGATCAAGCAGATGAGTATTTGGGGTAGCGTAGGCGAACTGGTGATATTACCCTTTTTGGTTTACGCTCTAAGAAGTATTGTCGGCGTTTCATGGCTACCAATTATAGTTCTAGGATTTTTGATTGTAGGGGAGGCCGTTTTCAACTTCTGGAATGTCAGTTCCATTCGCGACAAGCATTTGGCAGTCGACGATGTGCTCAGTGCCCAACAGCGGTTGATAACCTTCAAGCGCAGGGAGAAGCTTTACACGTTTGGCATACTTCCTTTCTTATTTCTCTGGGTAGTATGGCTTCTGTTTGATGTTTATTACGGCACCGATATTCCCTTTTTCCCCTCAAGTGAGAGGAATCTTGTCTATTTCGTGGTGATTGTCGTCGCATCTGCCGTAGTATCCTATGTCTTTTACCGTGAGATGCGCTCGCTGAACAAGGCTATCAAGGATATAGACGAATTCCGCGAAAAGAACAACTAACAATCGAAAGACAAGAATCCCTCACATAAATCTCTCAGAAGCCCTTTGTTTAAAGGCGTTTTGCTTTTTTCATCCCTCACGTTACCCCTCACATAAGTCTCACTTATCTCTCACTCCTTCCCTCCCTAAAGATAAGCCATGATGTGAAAATGGAGGAGAGAGGTGATGTGAGGGATAAGGGAGGGATATGTGAGGGATATGTGAGGGATCCTGAGCATCCCTCACATTCCGTTTCCCCTTTATATAAAGGCATTTCCGAAGAAAATGTGAGGGATGGACCCAAAACCGTGATGAAATGATTGTCCATCGAAAAATGGAAATCTCGACATGGCAAAATCGGGGGTATGTTTGTAAGTATATACACTTAAGGGTCGTTAAGATGCCTTCTAACACAGTAAGGGATGCTTAGTACGACAGTAAGAGATGGCACTTTAGGGGGTATAACAGGCATCTCCATGAGTGTAAACAGGCATCTCCATGAGTGTAAACAGGCATCTCCAACTGCGTTAACAGGCCGAGCGCTAAAATTCTCTAATTAATTTGGATTTTTACGCACTTATTCGTACCTTTGTGGCCAAATAATAAAGAGAATATGGAAATCAAGAATCAATTTGCCAAGAAACTGATGGAGATTCAGGCCATCAAACTGCAGCCGAACGACCCGTTTACGTGGGCCTCGGGCTGGAAGTCACCCATCTATACCGACAACCGCAAGACGCTGTCGTATCCCAGTCTCCGCTCGTTCGTGAAGTTGGAACTGTGTCACGCCATCCAGGAGAATTTTCCTGAGGCTGAGGCCGTTGCAGGTGTGGCCACTGGAGCCATCGCCCAAGGCGCACTCGTCGCAGACCAGTTGGGACTGCCTTACAGTTATGTCCGTCCGAAGCCGAAGGATCACGGCATGGGCAATCAGGTGGAAGGTGAGATCAAGAAGGGCGCCAAAGTAGTCGTAGTGGAGGATCTGATCTCTACGGGCGGTAGCAGTCTGAAGGCTGTGAAGGCCCTGCGCGACTACGGTGTGGAGGTCATCGGCATGGTGGCTTCGTTCACCTACGGCTTCCCTGTGGCTGAACAGGCTTTCGAGGAGGCAGGCGTGAAACTCATCACGCTGAGCAACTACGAGGCCGTCATCGAGGAGGCTGCCAAGACGGGCTATATCAAGGAAGAAGACAAGGCCGTGCTCGCCGAATGGCGCAAGAGCCCGGAAACGTGGAAACAGTAGTTTTGTTTATAGTTGATAGTTTATAGTTTATAGATGATAACCTGGCAAGCCCTTGTGTCATTGGAGACTATAGAACTAATCAACTATAAACTATAAACATTAAACTATAAACAAAAAATTATGGGATTATTTGGAGGAGAATCAAAGTTCGAGAGTAGTATCAAGCAGGTTCCTTATCCGCAGGGGGCTGTGTATCGGAACATCAGCGATTTGAGTAATCTGGAGAAGGTGAGGGACCGTATCCCTGAGGATAAAATCAACGATTTCTCGTTCGACGAGGATACGGTGACTCTTAATGTTCAGCCTGTGGGCGAACTGAAGTTGCGTATCTGCGACCGTGAGGAGCCGAAGTGCGTGAAGTTCGAGACCGTTCAGTCGCCCGTGCCTTTCAATGTGTGGATTCAGGTGTTGCCCGTCGACGAGCAGAACTCGAAGATGAAGGTGACGGTGAAGGCCGAACTCAATCCGTTCATCAAGAGCATGGTGGAGAAGCCGCTTCAGGAGGCCGTCGAGAAGATTGCCGATGCCTTGGCGCAAGTTCGTTACGAATAATTTTATTGTTTATAGTTGATGGTTTATAGTTTATAGATGATAACCTGGCAAGCCCTTGAAATCATCGAGACTATAGAAGTAATCATCTATAAACTATAAACTTTAAACTATAAACATAGCAATATGAAGCTTTGGGAAAAGAACTTTGAGATCAATAAGGAGATAGAGCGGTTTACCGTGGGACGGGACCGTGAGATGGATCTCTATCTGGCGAAGTACGACGTGCTGGGCTCGATGGCGCATATCACCATGCTGGAGAGCATCGGACTGTTAGAGAAAGACGAACTGACGCAGTTGTTGGCGGAGTTGAAGAACATCTACCAGTTGGCGGAGCGTGGCGAGTTCGTGATTGAGGACGATGTGGAGGATGTCCACTCCCAGGTGGAGATGCTGCTCACCCGCAAACTCGGGGATATGGGCAAGAAGATCCACTCTGGCCGTTCGCGCAATGATCAGGTACTCGTAGACCTCAAACTCTTTACCCGTCACGAACTCAAGGATATCGCCGACGAGGTGAAGATACTCTTCGACGAACTCATCCAGAAGAGCAATCAGTATAAAGATGTGCTGATGCCTGGCTATACCCATCTGCAGATAGCGATGCCGTCGAGTTTCGGTCTGTGGTTTGGGGCCTATGCCGAGAGTCTGACAGACGATATGCTCTTCCTGCAGGCCGCCTATAAGATGACCAACCGCAATCCGCTCGGCTCTGCGGCTGGCTACGGCTCGTCGTTCCCCCTCAATCGCACGATGACCACCGAACTGCTGGGCTTCGACTCGATGGACTACAACGTGGTCTATGCCCAGATGGGTCGTGGCAAGATGGAGCGCAATGTGGGCTTCGCCATCGCCACCATCGCTGGCACCATCGCCAAGATGGCCTTCGACGCCTGCCTGTTCAACTCGCAGAACTTCTCGTTCGTGAAACTCCCCAAGGAGTGTACGACAGGCTCCAGCATCATGCCGCACAAGAAGAATCCCGATGTGTTTGAACTCATCCGCGCCAAGTGCAATAAACTCCAGTCGCTGCCTCAGCAGGTAACGCTCATCATGAACAACCTTCCCGTGGGATACTTCCGCGACCTGCAGATCATCAAGGAGGTCTTCCTGCCAGCCTTTGGCGAACTGAAGGACTGTCTGCAGATGGCGGCCTACATTATTAATAAGATAGAGGTGAATGAGCACATCCTCGACAATCCGATGTACGACCCGATGTTCTCTGTCGAAGAGGTCAATCGCCTGGCTGCCAACGGGATGCCCTTCCGCGATGCCTATAAGAAGGTGGGACTCGACATCGAGGCAGGCACGTTCAAGGCCTCTCACGACATCCACCACACCCACGAGGGCTCTATCGGCAACCTCTGCAACGACCAGATCGAGGCTCTCATGCAGCAGACGCTCGACGGCTTCCACTTCGAGCGCATGACCAAGGCTGAAGCCGGGCTGCTTGGGGAGACAAAGTAATTTTTTAAAGACATAGTAACATATTAACATAAATAGAACAGATTAATTAAATAGAACATATTAACAAATCAAAAGCAGAAAGGAAATGAAAACAAGGGGTGTCAAAACTATTTGTTATTATGTTACTATGTCTTTAATAGTTATTCTGTCTTTATCTGCTTGTAACGCTGAGGACTCTGTCTATCGCGAATACCGCTGCTATTTCATCTTCGACACGCAACTCCATCCGATGCCTTGTCAGTTGACGGGCATCATCGGCAATCCAGGCCACTTTTGTAAGATTGAGGCCAGTCAGGAAAAAGGCGTCCGACACATTAAAACCACTCGCAATTACGACGGCGCTACAGAGGATGTGGTGCTCAGCACGGACCGCGAAAACCAGTACCGTTGTGTGTTGGGAGCCAACAACTGCATCATCATCGGCACCAGCAGTTACGACAATGTGATGATTGCCTATGAAGGCCAGTGCTCTAACTGTCTGGAACAATATGGTGGCACCAATTATCCTTTGTCGTGGGAGAAAGGCGGTATCCAACTCCATTGCAACAAATGTAATCGGACCTACGATGTCAATAACGGTACCGTTGTCAGCGAAGGAGGTGGTCGCCAACTATACCGCTATCAGGCCGCCTTTGACGGACAGTTGATCCGTGCCTGGAACTAATGGTTATTGATGCAAATTATTAGAATAAAAAAAGCCGCAAAGGCTCTTTATTTAAATAAGGTGGCAAAAAACAAAATAAATGATAAAATGTTTGGTGGTTTGGGGAAATAGACGTACCTTTGCGGTCGAAAACCGAAAAGGTGGGCCGCAATGGTGGAATTGGTAGACACGAGGGACTTAAAATCCCTTGACCCGAAACGGTCGTGCGGGTTCGAGTCCCGCTCGCGGCACCGCTTGCATCAGCAAGAAATGATGCAAAGCGGGTGTTAAGGCACTTTTTAAAGGTGAAAAGGTGAAAAGGTGAAACCTTACTATGAACCACAGATTATTCAGAATTCAAACATTAAACATAAAAACCCATTATGAATAAGAAAAGTATCTTTCTCCTATCGGCAGCATCGATGATGCTCTTTGCCTCCTGCTCTAAACTGGGAGCGCTCTCAGCCGACAATTTTACCGTGACGCCGAATCCACTTGAGACTCAGGCTGGTACAGTACCTGCAACCATCAATGGCCATTTCCCTGAGAAATATATGAAGAAAAAGGCTGTGGTGACCGTCGTGCCAGAACTCCGTTATGCCAACGGCGTGACCGTACAGGGCAGCAGCGCCACTTTCCAGGGTGAGAACGTGGCTGGCAACGGCCAGACCATCCTCTACAAAATGGGTGGCAACTACACAATGAAGACGAATTTCGCATATGCTGACTGTAATAAGGCTGATATGTATCTTACCTTCGACGCCAGTATTGGCAAGAAGAAGTTCGACGTGCCTGCTGTCAAGGTGGCTACAGGCATCATCGCCACATCAGAACTCTATAAGAAGACACTGGTTTCGGCTACTCCCGCCCTCGCTCTCGATGGCTATCAGCGCATCAATAAGAAGAAGCAGGAGGCCAATATCAAGTTCCTCATTCAGCAGGCTACCCTCCGCAAGAGCGAACTGAAGAACAACTCTGTGCAGGAATTCGTGAAGTTGCTGACGCAGATCAACAATGACCATGAGAAACTGGCCCTTGACAATGTCGAGGTTTCGGCCTTCGCCTCTCCCGACGGTGGCATGGATCTCAATGACAAACTGGCTGGACAGCGCCAAAAGGTGACAGAGCAATATGTGAATCAGGAACTGAAGAAACTGAAGATGAATGCCAATGTCGATGCCAATTATACGGCAGAGGATTGGGACGGTTTCCAGCAGTTGGTACAGGCCAGTGACATTCAGGACAAGGATGTCATCCTGCGTGTGCTTTCGATGTATCAGGACCCTCAGGAGCGTGAGCAGCAGATTCGCAATATCTCCCAGGCCTTCCGCGAACTGGCCGACGGCATCCTGCCCCAACTGCGTCGCTCTCGCCTGACTATCAATTACGAGACCATCGGCCGCAGTGATGAGCAGATTGCTCAGCAGATAGAGAGCGATCCTGCTCAGTTGAACATCGAGGAACTTCTCTATGGTGCAGCCCTGAAGGGCGATCCTAATGAGGCTGAGAATGTCTATAAGACTGCAACGAAGGTCTATCCCAACGATGCCCGTGCCTACAATAATATCGCTACGATCGAATACGCCAAGGGAAACTACGATCTGGCTAATGAATATATCAGGAAGGCTCAGGCCGTGAATGGTACTCTGCCTGAGGCTAATGCCAACCTCGGCCTGCTGGCTCTGAAGAACGGTGATATCGCGGCAGCAGAGAACCTGATTGCCGGCGCTACCGATGCCAACGGCCTGCAGGAGGTGCTTGGTAACCTGAACCTCGCCAAAGGTAACTACGCTCAAGCAGAGCGCGACTTCGGGCAGGTCTGCTCGAACAGTGCAGCCCTGGCCCAGATCCTGAACAAGAACTATGCAACGGCAGAGAATACGCTGAAGTTCGTCAAGAATCCCGATGCTACCACCGACTACCTGAAGGCTATCCTCGCCTCTCGTATGGGTAACACCGCTGATGCTGCCGCAGCACTGAAGAACGCTATTACGAAGGATCCGTCGTTTGCCAGTTATGCTGACAATGACCTGGAGTTGAAGTGAAGAATGAAGGGTGAAGAGTAAAGAATTTGCTGCTACCATAGAAATGAAGTGTGAAGTATTTAATGCTGTCATGAAAAAAGTGCAGAATGCGACTCGTCGTCCTCTGCTTTTGGCATGGATGGCGGTAGCATATTTTTCACTCTTCACTCTTTACTCTTCACTCCTGACTTCCTGCGGCTCTGACCGTCAGACCTTCCTCTTGGAAGGAACGTTTAAGGGCTTCAATCAGGGAGAACTCTACATCTATGGTGTGGATGGCAGTTATAGACTCGATACCATCAGCGTGGTGAAAGGGGTCTTCCGCTATGAGGTCGCTTTGGAGGATTCGGTCACCCTCGCCTTGGTCTTCCCGAACTTCTCTGAACTGCCCATCTTCGCAGAGCCACAGGCTGAAGTGGAGATAGTGGGCGACGCCTCACATCTGAAAGAGACAAAGATTAGTGGCACGGAGATGAACGAAGCGATGACCAGTTTCCGAATGAAGACCAGTCAGATGACACCCCCTGAAGCCGCTCAGGCTGCAGAGGCGTTTATCAGGGAGAATCCTGCTTCGCCGATATCGCTATATATATTAAATAGGTATTTCACTCAGGTGCCCAAACCTGACTATAAGAAGGCCATCTCCCTGATAACTGAGTTGCGTAAGGCTCAGCCTGATGAGCCTTCTCTGAAAGGATTGGCAGAGAAGATGAAGGGTTTGGAGAATCTGAGGGATGGTGCCACACTCCCTAGTTTCACGGCTAAGGATATCAATGGCAAGACGGTCAGTTCGACGGACCTGAATGCCACTGTGAATGTTATCTATACTTGGGCTAAATGGAACTATGAGAGCGTGAACATGCAACGGCAACTGGCATTCTTCCAGAAACAATATGAAGGGAAGATGAAGGTTGTTGGCATCTGTGTGGACGCTGATCAGAAGGGATGCAGGCAGACTGCGGAGAAAGACTCCGTGAAGTGGAGCATCGTCAACGACGGTAAGATGTGGGATAGTCCGTTGGTGCAGAAACTCGGTCTGTCGTTTGTCCCGGATAACATCATGACGGATAGCAAGGGAAAGGTTATCGCCCACACCCTGCGCATCAACGAACTACAAGATAAGGCCCGTCCTCTATTAGACGAAAAGTCCCCCTAACCTTTCTCTTTCCTCTTTTAACACTCTACTTAAATTAAATACTATGTTAGTAAAAACCTATTGTGCAGAAGTCATGGGCCTGGAGGCCACCACCATCACCATTGAGGTGAACATGACACGAGGCGTGCAGTTCCATCTGTCAGGTCTGGCAGACACGGCTGTCAAGGAGAGTTATGACCGTATCCGTGCTGCTATTGCCAATAATGGGTTTAAACCGCCTACCGCTGATCTCACCATCAACCTCTCGCCTGCAGACATCCGGAAGGAAGGCAGTGGCTATGACTTGCCGCTAGCCATCGGCATCTTGGCTGCTCACGGAAAGATCAGCGAAACGATGTTGGACGACTATATGATGATTGGCGAGTTGGGACTCGATGGTAAGTTGAAGCCTGTCAGTGGTGTCCTCTCTGTGGCCATTCGAGCCCGTAAGGAGAAGTTCAAGGGGCTGATTGTGCCTCAGGAGAATGTGCGCGAAGCCGCTGTCGTGAATAATCTCGACGTGTATGGTATGGAGGGCCTCGCCGATGTCATTAGTTTCTTCAATGGCAGTAGTATATTCGAGCCCACCTTTGTCGATACCCGTAAGGAGTTTTATGAGCAGCAATGCTCTTTCGACCTCGACTTTGCTGATGTGAAAGGGCAGGAGGGGGTGAAACGGGCCTTGGAGATTGCTGCCGCTGGTGGTCACAACATCATCATGATAGGTTCACCTGGCAGTGGTAAGTCAATGATGGCCAAGCGCTTGCCTGGTATTTTGCCACCACTCACCTTGGCAGAGAGTCTGGAGACGACGCAGATCCACTCCGTAGCAGGTAAACTCTCGTGCGGTACGTCGCTCATCTCACAGCGACCCTTCCGCAGTCCTCATCACACCGTCTCCCAGGTGGCCATGACGGGTGGCACCAACAAGGCACAGCCTGGTGAGGTCAGTCTGGCTCATAACGGGGTGCTCTTCCTCGATGAGTTGCCTGAGTTCAACAAGACCACCCTTGAAGTGTTGCGCCAGCCTCTGGAAGATCGTAAGATCACCATCAGCCGAGCCCGTTATACGGTGGAATATCCATGTTCGTTCATGTTCGTTGCTTCGATGAACCCTTGTCCTTGTGGCTATTACGGCGATCCGACGCATCATTGCGTCTGTACGCCAGGACAGATACAACGCTATATGAATAAGATCAGTGGACCATTACTCGACAGAATCGACCTGCATGTCGAGGTGCCCGTCGTGCCATTCGGGCAACTCTCCCAGATGAAGCCTGGCGAGAGTAGCAGTGTCATCCGTGAACGGGTCATCAAGGCTAGGCAGATTCAGGAGCATCGGTATGCCCATGACAAGGGCGTCTACTGTAATGCCCAGATGACGGAGCGTATGCTTCATCAGTATGCAGAGCCTGATGCTGCCAGCCTCGATATGCTCCGCCTGGCGATGGAGCGTCTTTCGCTCTCAGCCCGTGCCTATAGCCGTATCCTCAAGGTGGCCCGCACCATTGCCGACCTCAACGGTTCGGAGAAGGTCCAAAGCCAGCATATTGCTGAGGCTATCGGTTATCGCAGTTTGGACCGTGGCGACTGGGCAGAGAGAGGGATTTAAAGTATGTTTTTGGGCAGATTCCTTGCTTATATGGGATTATTTTGCTAATTTTGTACCCCAAATAGAAATTCGATAAAGGAATGAACACTGAACTCATCGCCCTGCTTGAGTCACACGGTGTCAAGCCGACGGCCAACCGCCTCATGGTGGCCAAGGCTTTGACGGAAACGATTCAGCCGCTATCGCTGTCGGAGTTGGAACGGAGAATACAGACCATTGACAAGTCGAATGTCTTTAGGGCTTTGACTTTATTCAAGGAGCATCATCTGGTACATGCTATCGAAGGTAGCGGCGACGGTACGAGGTATGAGTTGTGCCATAGCCACTGTGAGAACCACGATGAGGATCAACATCCGCATTTCTATTGCGAAGTGTGCCAGCAAACGTACTGTCTTGACCATTTGCACATGCCGGAGGCAATGTTGCCCGATGGGTTTGAGGCGCATAGCGTGAACTTTATTATTAAAGGTGTATGTCCGCACTGTAGGGAAAAGTGAAACAGTGAAATGGTGAAGAGTAAAGATTTGAGAGTCATTGCCTTCGACGCTGATGATACCTTGTGGGATTGCCAGTCGCATTTCGAAGCCGTAGAGAACCATCTCTATCAGTTGATTGCTCCTTATTGCGATAATCCGGCCCGGGAATTGTATAAGACAGAATCGGGTAATATGGCTGATCTTGGCTATGGCTGCAAGGCTTTTACCATCTCTGTCATCGAGACAGCCCTTCGTGTGGGGGGTGACCATCTCTCCGCTGCAGAGTTGGATGATCTGCTTCGGCATAGTAAGTCCTTGTTGCATTTGCCCGCCACCCCTTTGCCAGAGGTAGAACAAACCTTGCAGCGCTTGCAGGCCTATCCTTATCGATTAGTCGTCTTCACCAAAGGGGAGTTACAGGATCAGGAGAACAAGTTGAAGCGTAGTGGGCTGGGGAAGTATTTCTCACATGTTGAGATTACTTCAGACAAGACGGAAAGAGAGTTCCTTCAGTTGTGTGAGCATTTATACATCCAACCCGACAATCTGTTGATGGTGGGCAACTCGCTGAAGAGTGATATTGCCCCAGCCTTGAATATCGGGGCTTCAGCCATACATATCCCCTTCCACGTCACCTGGCAGTTGGAACACTCCGACGACATCGAGCACGACCGACTGACGAAAATCTCCCATTTCAGCGAAATTCTGGATCTGTTTACTGTTTATGGTTTACAGTTTACAGATGATTACCCTGAGGATTCAGAGGGGCTTGCTAGCAAATCAACTGTAAACTGTAAACCGTAAACTGTAAACTAAATAAGTAAACCCTCAACAAAATGAAATATATCTTCGAAACCCGTATGGCGGTACGTGACTATGAGTGCGACATTGAAGGCATCGTGAACAATGCCAACTATCTGCACTATGCCGAGCACACCCGTCATCTCTTCCTACGTAGCCTCGGCGTCAGTTTTGCCAAATTCCACGAACAGGGCATCGATGCTGTCGTCCACAGCATGAAACTGCAGTATAAAGTCCCCTTGCGTTGCGATGATGAGTTCGTCTCGCGCCTCAACCTGAAGAAGGACGGCTTCAGGTACTGGTTCTATCAGGACATCTATCGTGCCAGTGATGAGAAACTGTGTTTCCGTGCCACGGTGGAACTTGTCTGTCTTGTGAATGGCCAACTCGCCCCAAGTCCGGAGTACGATGAGGCCTTCAAGGAGTATATATAAGAACAGACTTACTTTTTGGATGTGTGTCTCAAGGCTAAGGCCTTGTCTTCTGCTGCTTCCATCTTTTCGCGCTCACCAGGACCTTTGTCGTTGAGTCCGCAGAGGTGAAGGATGCCGTGGATAATCACACGGTGCAACTCTTCATCATAGGGACGTCCGAACTTGTCAGCATTAGTAAAGATGGTGTCAAGTGAGATGACGAGATCACCACTGATGGTCTTCCCCTCCGAGTAGTCAAAGGTGATGATGTCGGTGTAATAATCATGGCCGAGAAATTCGTTGTTCACCTCTAGTATTTTATCATCATTGACGAACATGTAGCCGATGTCGCCAATTCGTTTGCCATACGATTCTGCCACTTGATGGATCCAGTTGGAGGTCTCACGTTTCTTGATATGAGGGAATTTCACCCCTTCTGCTTGATAGGTAATCATTACAGCATTTACGATTTTCTAATTAACGATTTAGGATTAGTTCTTTTTAGGAAGATAGGGAGTGATGTCGACGCCGAAATGGGAGAGTTCCCGTAAGGCGCTCGACGAGATGCTGGCCAGTTCAGGTTCGGTATAGAGCAGGATGGTTTCGATGCCTCCCAGACGACGGTTGAAGTCTGCCTGCCACTGTTCATACTCGAAATCACTGGCATTGCGCACTCCTTTAACGATGAAATGGGCATTCTCGGCCTTGGCGAAATCCATCGCCAGCCCATTATACGGCTTCACTTCGACAAGCGGCTCCTCTGCGTATAGATCGCGGATTGCTTTCATACGCTCCTCTGCCGAGGGCATATCAGGCTTGTGCACATTATCGCCAACGACGCCGATGACCAGCCTGTCGAACAATGGCAGTACTCGTCTCACGATGGAGTCGTGTCCTACCGTAAACGGATTAAAACTTCCTACGAATATCCCTGTCCTCTCCATATTCCTTTTTCACTCTTTTACCTTTTCACTTTTTCACCTTTAATCAAACAGGTTCGGTTCCATGATATTGCCGCTGTACGGATTACGGCCGAAGTGGCGATAGGCCAGTTCGGTGACCATCCGCCCACGTGGCGTCCGCTTGATGAAGCCCTCCATGATGAGGAAAGGCTCGTAGACCTCCTCAACGGTACCGGCATCCTCGCCGATGGCTGTGGCAATCGTCGTGATGCCCACAGGACCACCCTTGAACTTGTCGATGATGGTCAACAGGATCTTATTGTCGATTTCATCGAGGCCATACTGGTCGATATTCAGGGCTGTCAGGGCTATCTTTGTGATTTTCGTGTCGATCTTGCCGTTGCCCTTTACTTGCGCAAAGTCTCTGACTCGCCGCAGCAAGGCATTGGCGATACGGGGCGTTCCGCGACTTCTGCCTGCTATCTCCAAGGCGGCATCTTCTGTGATGGGTACGCTCAGAATACCTGCAGAGCGCTCGATGATCCTCTGCAGCGTCTCTGGCTCATAGTACTCCAGGTGCATGTTGATGCCGAAACGGGCGCGCAGAGGAGCCGTCAACAGACCACTGCGGGTGGTGGCTCCTACCAAGGTAAACGGATTCAGGTCGATCTGGATGCTTCGGGCCGAGGGACCCTTGTCGATCATGATGTCGATGCGGTAGTCCTCCATCGCCGAATACAGGTATTCCTCTACCACCGGCGACAGACGGTGTATCTCATCGATAAACAGCACATCGTTCTTCTCTAAGGAAGTGAGGATGCCTGCGAGGTCACCTGGTTTGTCGAGCACTGGACCGGAGGTGATCTTGAACCCTACGCCCAGTTCGTTGGCGATGATATTGGAAAGAGTGGTCTTTCCAAGGCCTGGAGGACCATGCAGCAGGGTGTGGTCGAGGGGCTCGCCACGATATTTGGCCGCCTCGACGAACACTTGCAGGTTCTCAACAACCTTCTTCTGACCGCTGAAGTCGGAGAAGGCCAGTGGTCGCAGAGCGTTCTCAAAGTCTTTCTCGCCTTGAGAGAACCGTTCTTCACGTATGTCGAAATCTTCGTCCATCATAATCCGTGTGCAAAATTACGAAATAAATTATAAATCTTTGCATGCAAAAGGCATAAAATTCCTTTTCGCTATTCTTATTTCACAATTATTGTGTAATTTTGCGGGCTGAAATGATTAATAAAGAACGATATGGTGACAAAGCATTTCTTTTCAATCTTGTTGGGCTGCCTGACAGCCCTGTGTATTACATCATGCCTGGGTTCAGACGATGATGCCAACAATTCCTCCAAAGGCTTGTCGAAGGCCGAAATTGCACAGTGTTATCTGACTGTTGGCGGCAACTATTCGGGCGACCTGCTTTACTTTTCCAAGTCCGATGATGGTCTGTTTGAGGAGGTTGATACATTAAATGGGGCATGGTATATCCCCACAGACAGCACACTTTTCATCACCGATTTCCCCAGTGAGGTGTTGGCAGAGAATGTGATATATTCAGAACTTAAGGACGCACTGGCTGACGCCCCCGACCAGATCGTCAAGTGCCGGATCCGGTTTGTTGAGACCTCGCCGGTGCAGTTCCTGGTCAACCCCTATACCCTTGAGTATATGCTCCATTATGGTGGGGGCGACCATAAGGTACAGGTCGTGTTTTACAATGAGAACATTTATTCCTTTGGCATCCTGAATGCGGAGTCGCGCGAACTGATGCTAAAGATTATCCCCGCCTATCTGTATGTAGACGGGAAGCAGACGAATTATCTGACTCAGTCACAGATCATCTTCGTTTCCAGGAAGCAGTAGATTACCTGACACCGCCGCCGGAGCCTCCGCCGGAGAAGCCTCCGCCTCCGCCCCAGGAGGCATGGCCGCCTCTGCCTGAGGCACGGGCCTCGCGGGCCGCCTCACGCTCGGCCTTGCTCATGGCGGCACGGGTAGTACTGCTGTGCATGGTCGAGTAGATCATTGGCAGGGTCGTGTCGTCGGCCATCTGACTGGCCACCTGATCCATGTTGAAGTACTCTGGATTGATCTGCTTCATGTCCTTGATCACTTGGTCGGCGATACCGAAAAGGGTGGCATAAATCATGTAGTCCTTCCAGAGCGATACCTCCTGCACATGGCGCTCGTCGATCAATGAGAACTCCTTCAGGTATTTCTTCAGCCCGAACACCTGGCGCGCCTCGTCGAGACGGTCCTTATAACTGCTGAGGCTGGTCTTCGTGTGCAGGGTGTTGATGAACGAGTCGGTGATGCTCTGGTTGTAGTTGCTCCGCATAAACGACTTCAGTTCCTTGGGCTCCAGGATGGTGTCAGAACCTGCGGCCTTCTGGAAGATCTGGTGTACCTTCTTTAATAATACAGGCTGCTTGTCGCCGTCCTTCAGGTCGTGGATGACGAAGTTCTGCACGTTCTTGCCCTTTTCGTTCAGATGCTGCTCGATGGTGATTGCTCCGAGGTTGATGAGTTTCAGGATACAAGCCGAGAGCAGATGGTTGTAGTCGGTGTTAAAGTACTTGTAGGCATTCAGCATATCGTTGGTCTGCTGCAGATCTCCGCCGAGGGGGATATCCCGATACCAGAGCAGATCTTTGTTCACTTTCTTTCGCGCACGCCAAACATATATGATATACCAGACCAAAGCAATGAGGGGTACGATAAAGATGCCAAGGATAAGGGCGAGGACTACGATGGTGTCTTCGGTGGTCCATTCCTCCTCGTCGACATAGTCGCTGCCTTCGAAAGCCTGCTCTCTCAGTGTCTCGAAACTGCCAGTCCTGATATCGGCAGGTTCGAACATGCCCTTATTGAAGCGGCACATCACGACCATCGCACTGCGACTCTCAAAAGGCTCACTGCTCTCGGCGACGACACGGTAATCATAGAAGCCCACTTCGCCTTGGTAACGGAAGCCCCACACGCCCGTATTTTCAGTAGTGAACCGCAGGGTGTCCTCCGCCTCAATGGTCAACTTGACATGGTCTGGCAGAGGAGAGACACCTTGGGCCACAAACATATAGTTGAAGCCGTCGGCATCGTCGTAGCCTTTCACGAGGTTCGTCACGGTGTAACTGGTGGTATAGGTGCGCTCGCCGCTCTCGCCTAGACCCCAACAGAGTTCATAGCCGTTGTGCTTGCTGACGATTCCACACTTACCCTCTTTCCAACTGCGACTGCGGTCTATATCCCAACTGCCGGTATTGGTAAAGGTGAGGCCCGTCTCATCGCTGACGGTAAGGTCGCTGACCTCACTGCCGTTCAGGTTGCCGATGACGATATAGCACTCCGTCCCCTCCGAGTCGATGCTCATCTGGCGAGTCTCCGTGATGCGGGCATCACCGTTCCGGCTCAGCACTACGCGGATGTTGAGGTCTTTCAGCTGAGGACGGGCTGCTAAAGGTGAAAAGGTGAAAAGGTGAAAGAGTAAGAAAACAAATACCCTTATCAACCTTCCACCTTTTAACCTTTTCATTATTTCACTTTTTAACTTGTTCACCTTTTCACTTTTTAAACGCTTCATCGAGGTTCGGATAACTCTTTTTCTGCTCTTCATCCACCTTCAGATAGTCTTTTTGGTCAAAGTGCAGCATGGAGGCGACGATCGACGACGGCCACTGACGCACCATGCGGTTCATTTTCGTGGCCGTGTCATTATAGACCATACGCGACATGCGTACATGCTCTTCATACTGCTTCATACCTTCTTGGGCTTCCTTATAGAGGTCACTGGCTTTCAGTTCGGGATAGCGCTCGAAGACCACGTTCAGCCGTCCCATCATCTGGGTGAGCAGGCTGGCCTGTTCGTTGATAGCAGCGGGGGTGTTGGGCGTAACGCCACTGTTGCCGCCACGGGCCTGTACGGTCTGGATGATGGTCTCCGACTCATGCTTGGCATACTGTGCTGCCGTCTTTGCCAGTGCAATGACCGCATCGAAACGGGAATTGAGTTGAACCTCTATCTGGCTCAGGGCATTCTTACACAATTCATCGAGGTTCACCAGCGAGCGCTGGGTAGAGATGAAATAACCAATGACGATAACCGCCAAGACAATAATGATAATCAGTGTAGTACTCATAATTTTAATGAATTTGGTTTCTTTGGGTACAAAGGTACGAAAATAAATGAGAACAAGCAATTGAAAAAAGAGAAAAATGACAGGCAGATTAAATTATTCGTCATTTTATGTTTTTTTTAGATTTAAAATTATCTATCGTATGAGGAAAATTTGTATCTTTGCAACCGATTCGGGTTTTCCAAAACGGACAACTTTTCAAAAGTCCAAGAGGAAAAAGTTTCCCAAAACGGACAACTCCCGTTGGCAAAAGTGGCATAAACATTAACAAACAATACAATGGAAATTAAAAACTTTACCATCACGAAGCGAGACGGGTCGCAGGCCCAGTTTTCTTTAGACAAGATCATGAATGCGATTGTCAAGGCATTCGACAGTGTGAATGAACCGGCTGATCTGGGAACCATTTCCAAGATTCTCAGCCATCTGGACATCCACGACGACATCACGGTGGAGAACATCCAGAACCAGGTGGAGGAAGCCCTGATGCGGGAAGGTTTCTACCATGTGGCCAAATCGTTTATCCTCTATCGTCAGACACACAGCGAGGATCGTGACACGCTGGAGAAGATGATGTTCCTCTCAGAGTACACAGAGTCGGTGAATGCCGCCACGGGTTCTAAGTACGATGCCAACGCCAATGTGGAGCATAAGAACATCGCCACGCTGATCGGTGAGTTGCCCAAGTCTAACTTTATCCGCCTGAATCGCCGTCTGCTCACTGACCGTATCAAAAAGATGTACGGCAAGGAACTGGCTGATGAATATATTGACAAGTTGACCCACCATTTTATATATAAGAATGATGAGACGTCTTTGGCCAACTATTGTGCATCGATCACGATGTATCCCTGGCTCATCGGCGGAACGACCAGCATCGGCGGTAACTCCACGGCTCCAACGAACCTGAAGTCGTTTGCCGGAGGCTTCGTGAACATGGTGTTCATGGTCAGTTCGATGCTCAGCGGCGCCTGTGCCACACCCGAGTTCCTGATGTACATGAACTACTTCATCGGCAAGGAGTATGGCCTGGACTATTGGAAGCGTGCCAACGAGCAGGCCGACCTCTCGCTGAAGAAGCGCACCATCGATAAGGTGATCACCGACTACTTCGAGCAGATCGTCTACACGCTGAACCAGCCGACGGGTGCCCGCAACTATCAGGCCGTGTTCTGGAACATCGCCTACTACGACAAGTACTACTTCGAGTCGATCTTCGGCGACTTCTACTTCCCCGACGGCTCCAAGCCTGACTGGGAGGGACTCTCCTGGCTGCAGAAGCGCTTCATGAAGTGGTTCAACAAGGAGCGTACGAAGACCCTGCTCACCTTCCCCGTGGAGACGATGGCGCTGCTGACCGACGAGAACGGCGACTGCAAGGATCCCGAGTGGGGCGACTTCACCGCCGAGATGTACAGCGAGGGACACTCGTTCTTCACCTATATGAGCAACAACGCCGACTCGCTGAGTTCCTGCTGCCGTCTGCGCAACGAGATCACCGACAACGGCTTTTCCTATACGCTCGGTGCCGGTGGCGTCAGCACTGGTTCGAAGAGCGTGCTCACCATCAACCTGAACCGCTGCATCCAGTTCGCCGTGAACCACGAGTTGAACTATCTCGATTATCTGGGCAGTATCATCGACCTCTGCCACAAGGTGCAATTGGCTTACAACGAGAATCTGAAGGAACTGCAGGAGCGCGGTATGCTGCCCCTGTTCGATGCCGGCTACATCAATATCGGCCGCCAGTACCTCACCATCGGCATCAACGGTCTGGTGGAGGCTGCCGAGTTCATGGGTCTGAAGATCACGCCTAACGACGACTACCTGCACTTCGTACAGGGCATCCTCGGACTGATCGAGCAGTATAACAAGAAGTACCGCTCGAAGGACGTGATGTTCAACTGCGAGATGATCCCTGCCGAGAATGTCGGTGTGAAGCATGCCAAGTGGGACCGTGAAGACGGCTACTTCGTGCCTCGCGACTGTTACAACTCCTATTTCTATGTGGTGGAGGACAATTCGCTGACGATCCTCGATAAGTTCAAGTTGCACGGAGCACCTTACATCGAGCACCTCACTGGCGGCTCCGCCCTCCACATGAATCTTGAGGAGCATCTCTCGAAAGAGCAGTATGCCCATCTGCTGAAGGTGGCTGCCAAGGAGGGCTGCAACTACTTCACCTTCAACATCCCCAACACCGTCTGCAACGACTGCGGCCATATCGACAAGCGCTATCTGAAGGAGTGCCCGCACTGCCATTCGAAGAACGTGGACTACATGACCCGCATCATCGGCTACCTGAAGCGCGTCTCGAACTTCTCGCAGGCCCGTCAGGAAGAGGCTGCACGTCGTTACTACGCCATGGCAGACTAAGCGATGCTGAAGTACGTCAACTCTGACATCGTATTCCAGGAGATACCCGACGAAGTGACACTGGCAATTAACATCTCTAATTGCCCGTGTCGCTGTCCCGGGTGTCACAGCCATTACCTCTGGGAGGACATCGGCCTGCCGCTCAATCCCGAAGCCATCGACAACTTCGTCCAGAAATTCGGCTCCAACCTCACCTGTATCGCCTTCATGGGCGGCGATGGGGATCCGAAGGGGGTCAATCTGCTGGCGCAGTATGTCCATGAGGAGTATCCGCAGTTCAAGGTGGCATGGTACAGCGGACGGACCGTCATCTCGCCCCTCATCACTAAAAACGATTTCGACTATATAAAGATCGGCCCCTATATCAAGCACTTAGGCCCTCTGAAGAAGCCCACCACCAACCAGCGCCTCTACCGCCAGAACGACCAAGGTGAGTTCGAGGACATTACCTCCCGCTTCTGGAGGCAGGCCTGATAGTCTGGCCTGAAGAGCCATCAGGCTTCAGACAGGTGTCGTAGGTCTCCTCGAGGTGTTCCGATGCCTTGCACAAGTTGTTCCGATGCCTTTCATACCTATAAGGAGATGCCTTCCATCACCCGTGGAAGGCATTCCGTTTTTATAGTCTGTTCTTCTCGTCATTACCAGCACCAGAGCCCTTATACTTCGAACGAGAGACGTTGAAGTTGTAACTCAGTGTCAGACCCACACACTGTGTATAGGTGTACACGTCCTGGTCAGTCAGGCCGATGGCATAGTAAGTGGTCATCTTGGTCTTGGACGTACGGAAGATGTCGTTGGCATAAAGCGTACACGACAGCCGCTCATTAAAGAATGACTTCTGTAGTCGGGCATTTACCGTAAAATTGCTGCCGCGATACATGAATGCCCAGTGGTTGCTGCCTGAATAGTTAGCATGTACCAATGCCTTCATCGTAGGGTTGATGACGAACCAGTTCTTCAGGTCGAACGAGAATTCGGGTTTGTCCAGTTTCTTCGGTGCACCGTATGCCTCTGCATCGAACATCTGCTGATAGTAGTGCAGCGTAGCGGTGGGTAGCCAGAAGCCAAACTTTGGCGAGGCGACGAGGGTGGCATAGACGCGATCCTGATGGTCGAAGTTGACGGGCTGGAAGATGGCAATCTCCTTCTCCTCGTCATACACTCTGCCGATATGGGTGAAGAGGTCGTTCTCACGGGTAAAGCCAGCGACGAAGGTCAGCCACGAGTAGGTCAGATTAAGATCGATGCTCTGGCGTACCGACGGGCGCAACAGCGGATTACCGCCCTCATAGAACATGCGGCTGTCGTAGACAATCATAGATTCCAGCATGCGGTAGGGTGGACGAGTGATGCGCTTGCTATAGTTCAACTGGGCGCTCCACTTGTCCTTCTGCCACGCTACCGACAGATTAGGGAACCAGTCGTTATACGTGCGGCTGGGCTCTTGCTGCCATTCGCCAAACGCGTAGTAGTCCGCTTTTACATGCTCAAAGCGAAGACCCGCATTCAGGCGCCATTGTCCCAGTTGCAACTCATATTCCGCAAAACCGGCTATGTTCTTTTCTTTCATCTCATTGTCGGTCTCCGGAATGATGTTCTCCTGGTTGACATTGCGACCATAACTCTTCGTACTTGTAGCCTCTGTTCCGCCACTCAGCGAGCCTTTCCAAACAGGATAAGTCAGCACCAGTTTGCCTGCCATCATCTTGCGGTCTTCATTGTTGAGGGTAGTGATGGTGCGGTCGCCAAGTTCCTGACTATACTCCTGCTGATTGAGATGGCTCTCTGTTTTGCGCTGCAACATCGTAGCGTTTAGGTCGATGTCCAGTTTACCTACCTTTCCCACATAGTATGTGTTCAGTTCCCAAACGGGCTTGTCGAGTTCGTCGATATCTGTCTTCAAAAGGACATCACCGTAGAAGGCGCCATTCTTGAGATAGTTCTGTGTCATGTCACACTTGAACCTGTTATGGAATATCTTCTGCGACGAGAAACTCAGTCCCACCGAATGGTCGGTATTGAAATCATAACTCAGGCCGCCCTTGTACTGCAGTTCCGTCCAACTGCTTCTTACGGGTAGATCAGCATGAGCATTGAAAAAGTCTTTCTTGATATGCAACTCCTGCTCAAGATTCTGGTCATTGCTGTAGTGCCCGTTGTCAAGCGCTACATTAGCAGAAACCTCCAATCCGCGAGTGCGATATTTCAGGGTCAGGTCGTCATAGTTGTTCCACTTGTTGTTCTTCCATGTATCGCTGGTCACCATCAGACTCAGGCCTTCGCCTTGCGTCTTCAGTGTCTTGATGCGGATGACGGCATTCACCTCGGCATTGTATTTAGCACCAGGAGAAGTGATGACGTCGACGCTCTTGATATCCACCGATTTCAGTTGTTTCAGTTCGCTGGGGTCGCGTACCTTTTTATTATTAATATAGATCTCAGGCTCGCCCTTGGCTAAGACATTGAATTTGCCATCGCTACCCTGCTGAACCATTGGTAACATCGCAAGCAGATCGTTGGCTGAACCGATATCGTGCAGGATGGAGTGCTGCACATCGACCGTCAGTCCGCCCTGAGCCGCTTTGTATTGTGGAATCTCGCCCTTCACTTCTACACCTTTCACCATATAGGTCTCGGGCAGGAGAGTAATCGTGCCAATGTGGCCCACGCCGATGTTACGCTCTACGGTCTTATAACCAACAAACGACACCTTCACCATCAACTGCTGTCGGGCCTTGCATGGAATCACGAAGTCGCCATTCCCGTTGCTCACTCCCCCATTGATATAACCTTCACCATACAATGAGATATTAGCAAACTCAATGGGATTACCACTTTCATCAACCACTCGCCCAATGACCTTTGTGTCTTCCTTCTGGGTACATTCTATATAGATATCTTGACTGTCGAAGGTCAGGTGCATGGGGTAGAATCCGCAAACCTGGCGCACGGCGTCTCTCACAGAGACATTCTCCAGATGGGTGGTGACGGTGAAATCCTCCAGTTCATCGAAGATGAAGTTGAGTTTATAATCCTCTTGGGCATGATCGATCCAGATCAGGGCTTCGCTGAGCGATACATTCTGGAAGTCGTGCGATAACTGCTGTGCCTTTGCACACATGGCAACAAGGCACAATAAGAGCATAGATATACGTTTCATGGTGCTGGCTTAATCAATGGTGATGGTTTCTTCGTTGAGCGTCAGATGCACTTTCTCGAAGTGGTTGATCTTGTCGATAATCTCCTGAAGGGTGTCATCGGCCTTCCACTGCAGATAGAAGCGGATGGTGCGGGCGGCCTTGTTCTTGAACTCCACTTTCACGCCATAGCCATCGGCCACGTACTGCATGATCTGCTGGAGTTCCACATTATTAAATATCACAGGGGCTTTCTTCGTGGGGACCATCGCCACACCATGGGTGTCCTTTACCTTCCTGATGTCAGGCTTGCGCTCCGTAACGGCCGTATTGGGCTTCTCATCCTCCATGATGAAATGGTTGATGGTGGCGTATGCAATACCCGACAACATCAGCACACCCACGATGGAGGCAGCCACCTGCATCCAGCCTTTTGAGCGTCTCTGCAGGTGCGAACGCCGGAATCTCTCCCATTCCTCGTTGGCATCGGACATAGGGACATTCACTTCGTCCAGCATCTGGTCGAACTGCTCATCCGTGTGCTGCTCAGGGTGCAGAAGCATCCTGATCTGCTCTTCTTTCTTCATGCTTCTCTGTTTTTAAAAGTTGAACGTAGTTTCCTCAACCCTTGCACGATGTGCTTATTGACTGCCGAGAGGCTGATACCCAGCGAGTTCGATATCTCTTTGTACGACTGTTCCTCATCGAAGTGCATGCGGATGATGCGGCTGGTCTGAGGGGTAAGCCTCTCTTCGACGTAACGGCTAACGGCTTCGATGATCTCCTCGTCATACTTCCCGCTTTCCACAGCCGTCGGCGCGAAGAGCCTCATGGCCTCCTGATGGGTCTGGCGCTGTGCAATGATGTTGAGGCAGCGATTACGGACGCAAGTCAAAAGAAAGGTTCTCTGAGACTCCTCCCTCAATGGGTTGGTACCGTCCCACAACTTGGCAAAGACATCTTGTACCACATCCTTTGCCTCGTCTTCGTCGCCCAACAGGATGCAGGCAGCCTTGTACATTCTGTCGTACTCCGAAAGGAAGAGTTCTTTAAATTGTCGTTCTTGCATCTTTTCGTCGCTTGCTTTTACTATATATACAGACAAGCATAGAAAATCATTACCCTTGCCTCAACATTTTTATGAAGATGGAGCAAGGGTGATGAATAAATGCCGTTTATTTGATGATTGCAGTCCATCCGCCGCCACTGCTCAGATGGATGTTGAGACGCTCCCCAGCGGTAACAGACCGGATGGTGTGTTTATAGTCGGTCGCTTCTCTCATGGCGTTTATGCCGTCGGCGAAGATGTCAGCCGTATGATTGCCTTCTCCAAGGAAAGAGAGGTCGATCGTCAGGTCACGTGGTGTCCAGTCGGTCATGGCGGCCAGATACCAGGTGGTTCCCTTCCGTCGGGCGATGACGGTATATTCGCCCAACTGTCCGTCAAGGGCGACGGTCTCGTCGAAGGTGGTGGGAATCTGAGCGATGAAATCGGTACACTCCTGATTCTGCATGTACTTCGTAGGACTGTCGGCCAACATTTGCAGCGGAGCCTCGAAGGTGGTGTACATCGCCATCTGGTGAACACGGGTGCCCTGACTCATCGGGTGGCCGTTGTTGCCGAAGAAATGGTCCCTCATGGCATTCGTCATCGCCCCCGGCGTATAGTCCATCGGACCGGCGAGCATACGCAGATAGGGGATGCAGACATCGTAGCGAGGCTGGTTGTGCAACGGCCCGTCGCCGACTCTCGGCTCCCACTTCGAGTTCTCCAGTCCCTTCACGCCTTCAAAGTTCAAGATGTTCGGATAGGCCCGCTGGATGCCGAAGGGCTTCAGACCGTGATAGTCGAGCACCAGATGATGGCGGGCAGCACACTCTGCGATCTTATAGGCCGAAGCAATCGCCTGCTGGTCGTCGCGGTCGAAGAAGTCCACCTTGAAACCTTTGATGCCCATGTTGGCATAGTGCGCCATCACGGCATCAGTCACAGCCATATCACCCAGAGGATTGTTGCCGATGAGGCTACGCCACGAAGACCAGAGAATGATGCCGACCCCTTTCTCCTGACCATGAGCAATCAACTTTGGCAGGTCGATCTCAGGACTCAGGTCCTCCAGCAGCGATTCCTTGCCACTCCAGCCTTCGTCGATGATGATATATTCCAACCGATTGGCGGCAGCGAAGTCTATATAATATAAATAGGTGTCGGTGTTCGTGTCTGAAAGGAAGTCGACACCAGTGACACTACAACAGTTCCACCAGTCCCAGGCCACCTTTCCCGGCTTGAACCAAGAGGTGTCGGCGATACGACAGGCAGGAGCCAGCCGCTGGGCGATGTCGCAGTTCAGGATGTCGGCATCACGCTCCGTGATAACTACAGCCCGCCAAGGCAAGGCCTGCTTGCCGTCTAACTTGGCGATGAAACCGGCACTTTTCGTCGGCACGAGGTTCAGGCGGTCATAGCCGCCGATCTCTTGTTCTAATGGATAGGGTGCAAAGTCGGCCTTCAGCATGTTTCCATCGCCCTTGAGGAGCATCATGCCCGGATAGTTCTCCACGCCGGCATCCATTACTATTGCCTTCATGCCGTCAGGCAGACAGACGGCCAGCGGCGTGATGGCCAGAGAATCCTTAAACATTTTCGAGAGTGGCTGCTCATCGTAATACGACTCGAACGAATAGCCATAAGGCCATTCACTCCGGCTATCATCCACGTATGGCACGAAGGCCTGATAGTCATCGGCAAAGCGAAATTCCGCTGTTTCGTTGGTAATCAGGAGCGGCTTCGTGTTGCTGCTGATCAGGCGATAGGCGGCGCCATCGTCGTAGGCCCGCACCTCGATAGTGAACTTCTGTGAGGTATAGAGCAACAACTGGCCATAAGCATCATCGACCTTCGCCTTCTTATAGAAGGGCGTCTCGAAACTGCTGCTGACGCTGTACCTGGCCACCTTGCCTACCTTGCCAAGACCCAGTTGCTTCTTTCCCTGAGTCAGGCGGATGTCGATTTCGGAAGGCAGCAACACCTGCTTGCTGTCGTAATCGACAGCCCACTTCACGGTTTCATCGGTATTTACCGTCACCTTTACCTTCCCATTGGGGGAGCATACCTCATAATTGCCTGCCGAGGCCGTCATAGCCATCAGACAGAATAGACTCATTACTGTTTTCTTCATTTGCTTGTATGATTAGTTGGTCGATGCAAAGGTAAGGATAATTATTCATATCTGCAAGTGATTGGGCTAAAGATTGTATGAAAATAAAATAAAGGCAGCCCCACGGCCGCCTTTATTAATAATGAAGGTATCGTGTTTTTATTTGAACAGCAACTGTGCGAACTGGTAGAGGCTGCGGCGCCAGGTCTGCCACTCGTGGGCTGTCTCAGGCGAGATGTAACTGTGGGCGTTGATGCCAATGGCCTTCAGGTCCTTAGCCACCTTGCCTACACTGTTCTCTCCCTCGGCCATACCTGTCTCCTTGCCACCGGCACTCATGAAGAGCACCTTGTTGGTCTTCTTGAAGTCGGGCACGTCTGTCAGTTCATCAGCACCGATGGTGCCACCACTGAAGATGCCGACGTATGCGAAGGTGGTAGGATTGTTCAGCGTGATACCGTGAGTCTGCATACCACCCATCGAGAGGCCGGCCATAGCACGGTGCTCACTGTCGGCAATGACTCTGTAGTTCTTCTCAACCATCGGGATGATATCCTTGATCAGCACCTCCTCGAAGGCACCACCCATACGACGGGCCATACGGGCGAAGTCGGCACCACCCATACGGGGACGTCCGCCAGGGCCACCTTGGGGACCGCCAGGGCGCTGACCGCGAGGACCTCCCTGAGGAGCACCCTCCGGACGAGGACCACCAGGACGGGGACCGCCGAAGCCCATCGGCTGCTCACCGGGACGGCGGGCATTCAGACCATTGTCCATAAATATAATAAAAGGTACGGCCTTGCCGGCGGCAATCAGGTTGTCCATGATGATGCCAGTCTTACCCTGGGCACTCCAGCCCGTCTCGTTCTCACCCATGCCATGCTGCAGGTAGAGCACGGGGAACTTCTTGTCGGGATTAGCATAATACTCAGCCGGCAAGTAGATATAGCCATGACGCATCTGCTCGGTGACGGACGACCAATAGTAGACCTCGTTGATGGAGCCCTGCGGTACGTTCTTCACCGTATAGAAGTCCTCGTCGGCAGCAGGCACGTCGATACCACTGCCCCAGCGGCTGGCACCATAGTAGTATTTGCTGCCTGGATCGGGCACGGAGGCACCGTCGATGTTCAACTGATAATAGTGAAAACCTTCGTCCTGAGGTTCTGAGGTACCAGTCCACACACCGTTCTCGTCTTTGGTCATGGCGTAGATCTTACCGGCGATGTCAAGACCTACGAACGTAGCCGTAGGAGCCGTAATCTGTGCACGGACCATGCGCTGGGAGTTGATCATCGGGTACTGCTTGTTCTCCTGATTGGTCGATGCTGACTTGAAGTCTTCAACCACATTCTCTGTGACTGATGGAACCGTTGGGTTCTGGGCGACGACTGTGAGGCTTGTAAGAGCCATCAACGAAAGAAATAGTTTTTTCATAAATCGAAATTTGGTTGTTAGTGAATAATGATAATTGTTACTTTTACACTTCTATTCTCTTTGACACGCGAGGGAGCGAAAAGTAAAATCGCCGTCCCTATTCTTATGGAAGATTAACATTTTGGGGGAAGTCGTCGAAAATATCCCAGGAAGTCGTCGAAGGTTTCTTGTTATCGGAGGATATTCACCTTATCTTTGCACCAGAAAACTTTTCCAAACGTGAAAAGGTGAAAAGGTGAAATAATAAATAAAAATATAAAAGGTATGAAACAGATTAGAATTTTTGCAGTGATGATGATGCTGACCCTGTCGGCAGTAGTAATGGCCCAGACCACCGTGAAGGGTGTGTTGATGGACGAGACCTTAGGCGAGGCAGAGCCCTTTGCCACTGTCCGTGTGTTCAAGGCAGGCAAGACGGACAAGCCCGTCGCCATGTTCCTCACCAAGGAGGACGGCCAGTTCTCGGAGAAGGTGAACGGCAAGGGTAAGTTCGATATCGTGTTCAGCAGCGTGGGTAAGGAGGATGTCCGCCAGACCATCGACCTGGGCAATGAGAACGAACTCAACCTCGGTACTATTTATATTAAGGAGAACGCCACCATGCTGAAAGGCGTGGAGGTGGTCGCCCAGAAGCCGTTGGTGAAGATGGAGGTCGACAAGATGAGTTACAACGTGGCCGACGATGAGGACTCGAAGTCGAACACCGTGCTCGACATGCTCCGCAAGGTGCCTATGGTAACGGTCGACGGTCAGGACAATATCTCCGTGAACGGCTCTTCTTCGTTCAAAGTGTATGTCGACGGCATGCCCAACGTGATGTTCTCCTCGAATCCCTCGATGGTGTTCAAGAGCATGCCCGCCTCGGCCGTGAAGAGCATTGAGGTGATGACCAACCCTGGTGCAAAGTACGATGCCGAGGGTGCCTCTGGTGTGCTGAACATCGTGATGAACAAGCAGACGCCTGCCGCTGGCGGTCCTGCACAGAGTTACAGTATGAACGGCTACAACGGCACCGTCCGCGCCTCTGCCGGTAACAAGCAACTTGGCGGTAGTGCCTTCGTCAGCGGTCAGCAGGGAAAACTCTCCTTCAGTGTCAACGCCATGGCCAGTTACAATAAGCCAGGCAACACCGAGACCGAACTGGAGCAGATTCAGGACAACGGTGTGTCGCAGATCATGACCTCGAGCAACGACGTGAAGACCCCGTTCACCATGGGAAGCCTGACCTTAGGCTATCAACTCGACGAGATGAGCGCCATCAATGCAACGGCCCAACTCAACACCATGTCGATGAAGAGCACTGGTAGCACTACCACCATGATGGGCGGCTATGATGTCCCTAACTTCAGTTACGACAGCAAAACAGATATGAAGAATTCCCGTACCTCGTTCAGCGGAAGCCTCGACTACCAGCGCTTCTTCAACAAGGAGCACACCCAGTCGATTGCCTTCACCTACCAGTTGAACTACAGTCCTGCCACTACCGAGTCGACCAACACCTTCGGCGGTACCCGTGGTGCCGGCCTGCCCGACCTGACAAGCCGTTACTCTGAGAACGAGGACAAGACCACCAACCACACCTTCCAACTCGACTACACCATGCCTCTCGGTATTGGCCAGACGCTGAACCTCGGCGGCAAACTCCAGTTGCACGATGCCACCTCCGACTCGAAGTACTATCTGAAGGGTGTCTATGATCCCTCAACCAGTTCTGAGTATGAGTATAAGAACAAGATCCTCGCAGGCTATGGCGAATATGCCGGCAACTTCAATAAACTGGGTGTGAAGGCTGGTGTCCGTTATGAGTACACTTGGCAGGATGTAGAGTATCACCTCGGCAACGGCAGCAACTTCAGCACCAGTTACGGCAGCCTCGTTCCCACCGCCAGCATGCAGTACACTCTCTCACAGGGCAGCAACCTCGGCCTGACCTACAACATGCGCATCAGCCGTCCTGGTATCTCCTACCTGAACCCATACGTCGACAAGTCGAATCCCATCGCCCTCAACTATGGTAACCCTGACCTCGACGTGGAGAAGGCCCACAACATCTCGCTGGTCTACAATATGTTCACCCCGAAACTGATGGTCAACCTGAACCTGCACCATAACTTCACCGACAATGCCATCTCGCAGTACAGTTTCTACGACAGCGACAACCTGCTGAACACCACCTACGGCAATGTCGTCAAGCGTCACCAGACGGGTCTGAGCGCCTACGTCAACTACCTGCTCACCAAGAACACCCGCCTCTTCATGAACGGTGGCCTGAACTATGTCGACCTGAGCAGCGACGCCCTGAACCAGAGCAACAGCGGATGGACAGCCAACATCATGGCAGGTCTGCAGCAGACACTCCCCTGGGACCTCAAACTCAGCGCCTTCGCCATCACCTCTACGAAGAACTACACCCTGCAGGGATGGAGCGGCGGATTCAACATCCTGACTGCCAGCCTCTCAAAGAGCCTCTTCAACGATAAACTCACCTTGGGCGTACAGGGTATCCTGGGTCTGAACAAGGGTGGTAACCTGAACATCGAGAGCAGCAGCCGCGGCCAGAACTTCACCTCTTACACCAATGTCAAGGTGCCCATCTACGGTGTGACCTTCACCGTCAGTTACACCTTCGGTAACAGCAAGGTTAGAGCCAAGCAGCACGTGAACCGCGTACAGAACGACTTCATCGAGCAGCAGTCGCAGGGTGAGATCATCAATAACGCAGGCTCCGGCAATACCTCTGGCAACGGCACAGGCAACGGCGCAGGAAACACCATGATGCCACAGTAAAATTGTTTATAGTTTAAAGTTTATAGTTTATAGATGATAACCTGGCAAGCCATTCAAACAATAAGAGTATAAACTCTGCCTAAAGAAGTAATCATCTATAAACTATAAACTCTAAACTATAAACAAAACTATAAACCATAAACAAAAAATTTGTTGTTTCAAAAAAAATAATTATCTTTGCAGCATGAAAGTTAACATCACTCGACAAGATATCACGTTCTACGGTCTGCAAGTAGCAGCATGGCTGGCATTCCTGATGGTGCCGGCCATCTCTGCTTTCATCGCCACACAGAGTTGGACGGGTGCCATGCGGGCTTTCGATATGAACGCCAGAATCCACTGGTCGTCGGCAGCCATTTATTTCCTCAATGCGCTTGTGCTCGTGCCTTGGGGCTACTATCGCAACCGCCGATGGATGTTCTGGGGAGGCAACGCCCTCATCCTCATCGGACTGGTGTATATCTTTTTCTATGATTTTAATCCGAAGGGATTCATCGAGCATATTCCTGATGAGCGTCATCGTCAGTTTGCCCTCGCCAACTTCTATGCTTCGTCGTTAGTGGCCATCCTCATGAGCGCCTTTCTTGCTGGAATCGCCCTGTTGGTGCACCACGTACGCCGTACGATGGTGATCAAGCAGCAACTGAAGGAGGAGCACCAGAAACGTACCGAGGCTGAACTCGAGTGGCTGAAGAACCAGTTGAACCCGCACTTCCTGTTCAACACGCTGAACAATATCTCCTCGCTCGTGCAGATCGACGCCGATAAGGCTCAGGACGCCATCGCCCAACTGAGCGACCTGATGCGCTATGCCATGTATGAGACCCGCCGTGAGATGGTGCCCATACAGGGAGAGGTGGAGTTTATGCGTAACTACATCGAACTGATGAAACTGCGCTGCAACGACAAGACGGAAGTCAATGTTCAATGTTCAATGGTCAATGGTCAATTGGAAGTGGCCCCCCTGCTCTTCATCTCACTCATCGAGAATGCCTTCAAGCATGGCGTCAGCAGCAGCCGACCCTCGAAGATCGACATCCGCCTGGAGCAGCAGGACGACAGCCTCGTCTTCACCTGCGACAACACGAACTTCCCCAAGGACGATACAGACCGCAGTGGCTCTGGCATCGGTCTGGAGAACACCCGCCGTCGCCTCGACCTCCTCTATGGTGGCCACTACACTTGGGACCAGTCCGTCAACGGTGACATCTACCACGTCCGCATCGCCCTCAAGTATGAAAAGTGAAGAGTGAAGAGTGAAGAATTTGCTGCCGCCCATCAGTAATCATCTGTAAACCGTAAACAGTAAACTGTAAACAAAAAATGATCCTCTCCTGTATCATCGTCGACGACGAGCCGCTGGCTGTCAAACTCCTGGAGTCCTTCGTTACCAAGACGCCAGACCTGACGCTCCTGGCCTCCTTCACCGACTCCGTCGAGGCCATCAACGCCGTCAAGGAGCAGAAGCCCAATCTGCTCTTCCTCGATATCCAGATGCCCGACCTCAACGGCATGGAACTGGCCCATATGATACCCTCGGAGACACGCGTCATCTTCACCACCGCCTTTAAGGAATATGCCTTCGAGAGTTACGAGGTGCGTGCCCTCGACTTCCTCCTGAAGCCCATCCGCTATAATAAGTTCCTCGCCGCCATTGACAAGGCGAAGGAGTGGTTTAGTTTGGATAATCGGGGGCGCGGGGGTACGGAGGCGCGGGAGTACGAGGATACATCTGCCGACAAGACAAATCTCGCACCCCCGTACCCCCGTACCCCCGCACCTTCGACAACCTTCCTCAAAGTCGACGGCGAGTATCGCCAGATAGCCATTAGCGACATCATCTACGTCAGCGGCATGAAGGACTACGTGATGTTCTACCTCGACAGCGAGCGGCGACCACTCGTCACCCATCTCACGATGAAGGCGGTCGAGGAGATGCTCCCCCCACAACAGTTCATGCGAGTACACCGGTCCTTCATCGTCTGCCTCGACAAGATCCGCAAGGTAGACCGCAACGACTGCATCTACATCGGCGAAGAGATCATCCACGTGACGGAGGCCTATCTCGCCACTTTCCAACAGTACCTCAACTCTAAGTTCCCTGGGAAATGAAGAGTGAAGAGTTAAGAGTGAAGAATGAAGAGTTAAGAGTGAAGAATGAAGAGTGAAGAATGAAGAGTTAAGAGTGAAGAATGAAGAGTGAAGAATGAAGAAGGTTTAGCTCGGCGGCCCGAAGGGGAAAGCCAATTTGCTGCCGCCTAGTGGTAATTGCTGCCACCCAGTGGTAATCATCTGTAAACCGTAAACTGTAAACTGTAAACAAAACAAATAAACTATAAACATAAATACAAAATACAAAAATGAAAAAGACCCTGTTATTTTTCCTGATGGCCTTGACGAGCCTGACGGCCTTCTCCAACAAGACGTTCCCCCTCAAGGGAACCTTCGTCAGTCCTGCCGACAAGCACATTCTCTATGCAGGCCGTATCAGTTTCACCAACCCCGAGCGCCCAGCCTGGAACTATCCGGGCGTGCAGATCGTCGCCGCCTTCGAGGGCACGTCGCTCAAGATGATGGCCAAGCCCAATAGCGGCTATTTCGTGGCTCAGATAGATGGAGCCGAACCTTTCAAGGTGGCTTTCCGCGGAGCCAAGGACTCGGTAGTCACTCTTGCCACAGCCCTGCCAGACACTCTTCACACCGTACGGCTGATGTACGCCATCGAGGGCTATGAGATGTATCCGGAGTTCTGGGGCTTCATCCTGGATAGCGGTAGGCAGTTGGTCGATGCTCCCGCCTTCCCCTCGAGGAAGATCGAGTTTATCGGCAACTCCATCACCTGCGGCTACGGCAACGAGGGCACCGACAAGAATGAGCACTTCGAATACGAGACCGAGAACCACTACTATTCCTATGCCTCCATCACGGCCCGCAAACTCAACGCACAACACTGGGTGGTGGCCCGCAGCGGCATCGGCGCCTATCGCAACTATGGCGAGGCCAAGACGGGCTCGCCTCGTAGTTGTATGCCTGTGCAGTACGAATATACAGGCTATGCCCTCGACCTGGATCTGCGTCAGGAGCCGACGTTTCTCAGTGAGAAATGGGACTTCAACCGCTATCAGCCCGATGTCGTCTGCATCAATCTCGGCACCAACGACCTCTCTACCCGCAATTACGACCTGACACTCCTGAAGCAAGGTTATCAGAAACTCTATCAACTGGTCCGTACGCACAATCCGAAGGCGAAGATAGTGTTCCTCACAGGCTCCATGCTCTATAACCAGGAACTGAAGGAGGCCAAGCGGCTACTCGACACGCTCATGGCCGAGGCTCATCATGCAGGCGATAGGGAGGTCTATCGTTTCGACATGACGCAAATCATGGGCGATGAGGGCTATGGCAATGACTATCACCCCAACATCTACCAGGATGAGAAGATGGCCGGCGAACTCACCGCCTACCTCCGCGTCCTGATGAACTGGTTCTGACGCCTTCCACGACAGTAAGGGATGCCTTCCAACAGTCGTTAAGATGCCTTCTATACCCCTATAGGAGGCATCTCTTACTGTCGTACAAGGCATCTCCATCACTCGTGCAAGGCATCTTAACAACCCTTAGAAGGCATCCCTATGAACGTACCCCCGATTTTGCCATGTCCAGATAGCAAAACCGGGACGTTTCTATGCTAACATGCTGTTTATGCCCCATCCCTCACATCATCTTCTGAAAAGCCTTTGTACAAAGGGAAAAACGAATGTGAGGGATGCTTTTAATCCCTCACATTTCCCTCACAAACCTCTCACATCATCCCTCACATCATGCTTATGCAGCCCGAAGCGGAACAACCTCGTAGTAAAGAATGTGCGAGTGATCCTTGTAGTTGAAGCCGAGGGCCGAGATGATCTTACCCAGACGGACCCTGTTGCCGATAGTGTTCTGCAGCGAGGGATAGTCTTTCTGGATGATGCCGATGATCTGACTACAGTTCATCTTAGTCACCGTCTCACCCTCATTGGGCTTGCGAAAGCAGGCGACAAACATCTCACCCAGGTCCTTCTGCTCCATGAACTCCTGGTTCAGTTCCTGAATGCGGGCCACCTCCTGATTGTCGAACCAATAGGGCGCCTTCAGATCCTGCAGTTCGTAGACCACTTGGGCATACAACTGACCGTAGTCAATCTCACCCGTATTGTCAATCAACTGACCGTCAGGTATTTGGATACAGATGTAGCGACGGCTTCCAGTCGAGTCCTTCAGCGGATGGCGATTGTTAGTCGTAGCCACGAACGAGGCAAAACGAGGACGGTCTTCCTGGGTTCGTCCAAAGATAGGACGCCCGTTCACCTTGCTCACAGACAGCGTCTGCTTCAACGACGCCTGCTGGCTGGGACGGATGGCCTCCAGTTCGTCGAGGTTTACAAAGAGATTGTTCGTCAGCGCCATATCCTTGTCGAACTTGTTCGACAGGTTCAGGTGGTCCAGATAGTACTCTCGCAGACTCGCTGGCAGCAGCCGTCTGACGAAAGTGGTCTTTCCGCAACCCTGACTGCCAATCAGCGTCGGCACACACTCATTACCGTGCAGCATGTCCATCTGCAACCAGTGGGCAACGGCAGAGCGAAGCCAGATAGTGAGGAAGTTCAGTTGCTCGGAACTGAGGCCAGGCAGGCGGCTGAAGATGTGGGCAATGTGGTTCTGTCCGTCCCACTGGGGCAGATGGCTGAGAAAATCCTGCACAGGATTGTACTCAGGCACCTCCTCCGACTCCACATACTCCGTGATCTCCGTCCTCGGACTACCTTTCTCCAAGATTTCCTCACGCTTGGCACGAATCACGATACTGTTCAGAGCCTCTTTCGTGAGGGGTCTGAACTCCAATCCGGCTTCATCGAAGCCGCTCGAGAGGCCCTCGGCAGTCTTAGCCGCCTCAGGCAAGATTGCATACTCTACCTTTCCATTAAGTCGATTACGACGGAGGCGGTAGTTCTCATTGAGGAACTGCTCGATGGCGAGCGTTCCCTGCTGGGAGACTCCTGGAGTCTCTACAGCCATTAGTTCATTTTCCACCATAGTTATATAATATCAAAAACGTTAATCTCTGCTCCTTCAGGCAGTCTTCTGTAGTAATATGAACGCGCTTTTCACTGCGTGCTTTTTCAGTATTCAAGCTGCTCCTTCACAGCTTTTCGTCTTCAGACTGCAAAGGTACAAAATCTTTTTGATATTTACTGTGTTTATCTGTGTTATTTTATGCGCTTTTATGCGCTTTTACGTTCAATTGGTGTTGTCGTGAGGGATTGTGTGAGGGATTGTGTGGGGGATTGTGTGAGGGGTAAGTGAAGGATTATGTGAGGGATTATGTGAGGGATGAATCTCTCGAAACCCCTTTGTACAAAGGATTCTTGCTCAAAAATGTGAGGGATGAGCGATTTTGTTCAATCCTGTCAATCCATGCAATCTATGGTTTAATAAACTCTAAAAAAACAAGCAAATATTACTCTGATTGTTGTTTTTTCGCTATCTTTACACCCAAACAAATAATTTGAAATGTATGCAAGACGTTAATCGCTTGAAATTAGTGTTAGTGGAACAAAAGAAGGGAGGTTCTGCGATGTTGATAACATCGTGGAGGGCCAACCAAACATTGAAACCCTCGCAAAGATTGCTATGTTTCTCAATGTTGGTGTAGAAGAATTGTTCAATAAGAAACTTATGGAGTCATTTTAACCAATTATCAAACGACTTTTATTATGGCTGTAGTAAAATTCGCATCAGACAAAGATTACCAGGTTTTCATTGATATGGAAATCGCGGGTAAGGTAATGCCTGGTTCTATGTTGAAGGTTTCATTAGAAACTGGTGAATATCTTATACAAATAAAGGATGAAGATGGTAATCTTACCAAGGAGTATGAATTGGAGATAAAATCTTCAGACAATCAACTGCTACAAAAAATTGATGGAGTTAACAATAATTTGGATGACACCATTAGGAACCTGAAGAATGACTCTTCTTTAGTTTTTCATTGTGATAGAGCCTCTTTCTGTCATAATGGTTTGTATGGTTTCGTCGATAAGAAGTTGAATGTCGTTATTCCTCCTATATATTATTCGGTTAACGAGTTTGTTGATGACAAAGCATTCGTAGTTCGTGATTTTCCTGATGGAAGAAAGACTACAATGATAGATAGTGACGGAAATATGTTCTTCAACAGATGGTTTGATTATATTGGAGAGTCTGAAGACACTATTCTTTTGGGGATTGATAATAAGATTATTGTTTACTCAAAAACTAAATATGATAAGGTTGCGGAATATTTTAATGCAGGCTACGATTATAAAGCCGATTATGTTCCAGTTTATAAGGAGAATAATGCCATTACGCTGTTTGGCTATATAAATTTTGCAGGCGAAGAGGTTCTTCCTTTGGTTTTTAATTGGGTGGGAAATTTTAATGAACAGGGTAAATCAGAGGTAGATTTGTTTGGAAGACATATTACAATAGATAAACGTGGTTTTATTGATGGTATTGATAAGCAAGGTAGATACTTATATGCTGGATGGAAAAATACTCCGGATGAAATAAGAGACATGTTCTATTTTTATGAAAACCGCAATTGGGATTGGTTTGGTGATTACTCAACTTTTAGCCCTGTTAGATGGAAATTTATACCCATATGGGATGGAAATAAATGGAATTTAAAAGTGTCTAAGGCCCTTACAGGAACTGCCGATAATAAAGAAAAAACATTTGTCATCGAATGTGACTATATTTTAAATATGGGAAATGGCTATGGTGTTTGCAAGGTAGGGAAAATAATTAAAGTTATTATGGCAGATGTAGAAGATGAAGGTTTTATTGAGCTTGCTTTTGAAGCAGATGACGTTAAGCCTATTTTATGTAAAGATTCTGACGGAGATCCATTACCTCTGTGCTCCTTTGATGTGTTTTTAGATGGCAAGGTAGAACACATTGATATTAGTATTGTCCGTGAAAGTGCTAAAAAATACGGATACAAGAAATTTGGTAATTGCCCTAGAATATATAATGGTTTTTTTTAGAAATGCAGACAATGGCTAATATTAGTACTGAAGAGAAATACAGAAGACAGGCATTGTCCTTTTTGTCTGAGATAAACTCTGCACGAGAACTCCTTCCTTTTCACAAACCATCTGTAGGTTATATAGGAGAGAGCCTGTTAATTAAAGCGCTAAAAGCAATAGTTCCCAATGAATACGGAGTGTGTCAAGGCTTTGTCAGATGCAATGATGTTGGCAACTATTCTCACCAATGTGATATTATTATTTACAAAAGAGATAAGGCTATTTTTAAGTCTTTTGGTGATATTAAAATAGTTAAAGCAGAATCTATTGTTTCTGTAATAGAAGTAAAATCCTCTATAACAGCCAATACATTTCGTAAGACTATGCGAGATTTTGAATTATTATCCCAGCTGGGTGTTCTTTACAAGTTCTTATTTGTTTATGGGCCTTTAACTCGTCATTCAATTGAGGGATGGTTACTCTCACATAAAAGTCAAAATCTATATGAAGGTATTAATGCTGTTGATGTTTTACCTTATGACAAGCCTGACAAAAAATGGTTACCCAATGGAATAATATCATTGAATAGCAAGTCTTTTTATACTTTAGAAATAACTCCTTATGACAAGGGAGATTGGTTCGGTTATGCTTCATATATCTCAAAAGATAAAGATGATGACACTATAAGCAATTTACAAGAATTTTTCAGCTTTATTATGTTGCCAATAAATTTGGATATCAAAATTGACATTAATGATTATTCATTCAAAAATGGCATACCTCTGTTTCCATGTTAATACTACATGGAGGCCTCTGCATGTATCATAATTGTTTTGGAAAGAATTCAAAAATATGGCAAAAGATTTATATTCAGCTGAAGTAACAGAAGAAGGTATGATAAGTACTCCAGAAGGCTATGTATATTGTTTTAAGTCGGATGGGTATCTGGGGGTAATGTCTGCAACAAAGATTTACATACCTGCTGCTTTTGATGCAATAGAAGTCGTCCCGACTAAAGATCGGCATTGGCCTTTCTTTGCTGTAGTTAAGATGAATGACAAATATGGAATCGTTTCTTATGAAAACGAATTGTTGCTTGAATGTGTATATGATGACATTAAACGTTACAAGAATAGTTCTACATTTCAAATCATTCTAGACAACAAATACTATGCCATAAATTTTATAAGCAAAACAGGCCCAATAATAGTCAATAGAGAATATAGTTATATAAGTGATTTTATTGAATTTACAGATAATGCCAATTATCAGAAGGAACTGAATAAAATTGGATTAGACAATAGAAAATATGCAATTGTTGAAAGAAACGGGAAATATGGTGTCATTTTAGATGATGGCACATTGTGGATAGATACTGTTTTTGACAGAATGTGCAATTTTCGCGTTTATAAATCACCATATCTAACTGGTCTATATGCAGAAGTCAAATCTAATGATGGTTATTGGTCTTATATTGATTACAAAGGATTCTTTTATGGAACCATTACGTCGCATGAATATAACATGGCTTTAAAATTATTGTATGAGAATCGTTATATTGTAAGAAATAGAGAGAATATGTGGGGAATTGTTGATGGCGAAAACAATGTCATATCTGACTTTATATACACTGGTTATGTAAAACACATGCGATCTCCATTAATTTATAAGACATCTGCTGAAATATTCTTGGATGATGATGGGTATGTACTTGTTTCATTATCAAATGGTAATCAACTTACAGGTTATTATGAATGCATTCATTTTGACGGTTGGCATTATAAAGTGCAGAATAGAGGGAAATATGGTGTTTATGATAAGGATGGTCAATGTGTTATTCCTTGCGAATATGATTACATAGGTCCTCTAATTGGTAATATATTTGTGAGAAAAAACGGAATGGAAGGTCATATCATAAACGGTACATTTATCCAAAACGAGCAAAATGGAGAGACAAAGAATGCCACAGGTACAGTTTATACTCCCAAGAATAGAGCCACATATAATAATTATCATGGGAGTTATGCTCAAGATGAAATGGGATATAGCGATGATGAGATTGATACCATTTTTGATGGTGATCCCAGTGCTTATTGGAATATTGACTAATGGAAATTATGCGTACTACTCGAATATCCAATTATATCAATTGTTTATAATCCCATAGCAAATCACGAAAGATATGAATAGAAAACAAATACTCACTCCATTCTTGTTGGGGCACAAATGGGGATATAAAGATAATAAAGGGATCATCATTGTTAATCCTATTTGGGATTATGCCGAAGATTTTTATTCTGGTTTTGGAGTTGTTAGAAATGACAAAGGTTTGTATGGTTATTTGGGACTTGACGGACAATTATCAATAGAATGCCAGTTTAAAGAAGCAATGAAGTTTATCAATGGTGTTGCGCTAGTAGAAACAAATGAAGGTGTTTGGGATTACATTAATTACGATGGAGAATTACTTCACAATTGCCCATGGATTGATGTTTACCCATATAGCGAAGGGTTGGCAGCTGTTCAAAAGTCTATAAACGACATTGATCGGATTTGTGGTGTTAGTGCCAGATATGGTTTCATAAATGAAGAAAGAGAATTGGTTATACCATGCAATTATTCTGAAGCATTCTCATTTAGCAATGGATATGCAAAGGTTACAACAGAATTTGGAGATAGTGGCTTCATAAATAAAGAAGGTAAGTTTACATATTCCCATGATATAGTGGAACCTTATGATAATCCTGAGAATGTAACACCTCTACCTAAAGAATGGGTAAAGAAAAATGATTTGTCTACAAAAAAACCATTTACATACGATTTCTCTGGAAATCCACAGGAGATATGTTCGCTATATTTTAAGGAAGGATTAGCCCTTGTCATTGGGAATAATGGAAAATTTGGATTCATTAACAGCAAAGGTGAGCTGGTTATACCATGTAAATGGCCATCAGCTTACAATTTTCATGATGGATTAGCTTTTGTCTCGGACGAGAAACAGAATGAATTTGTGCCTCCAAAAGGAAGTCTAATAAACCTTCATGGAGAATACGTTATACCATCTAAATGGACTTTTGGCTTCAAATTCGACCACTGGTTTAATCCGTCTATTTCAAGTCAGGAGATTGCCTTTACAGAAGGGCTTATTGCTGTAAAAGGGAAAAACAACCGATGGGGGTTTATTGATAAAAAAGGAAAATTACAGATTCCTCTTCGATGGATGGAAGCCAGAAGTTTCCATGAAGGCTATGCTGTAGTAAAAGGACTAAATGGAAGATACGGATTTATAGATTATCGTGGTAATTTAATTTGCAAGCTAAGATGGGCATCAGCCTCTGATTTCCATGAAGGAAAGGCTTGTGTGTATGATGATAATCTAGAGAAATACGGATTTCTTAATAGCAGAGGAGAATTGCAAATACCTTGTAAATTTGATTCTGGAGATGATTTTCATAAAGGTGTAGCTTATGTTGAGCTGCATGGAAAAGTGATTCCTATTGACGAAGGCGGTGATCGTATTGATGCAGAATATGATAAGCCAATAGATGGTGAATATTCGTCGTATGAAAGTTATAAAGGTTCATATGCTCAAGATGAAATGGGGTATAGTGACGATGACATAGACACTATATTTGATGGTGATCCTGACGCTTATTGGAATATTGATTAATCCGTAATATGTAAATACAATAATAATGATTATCTTTGCAAACAAAATATGGATTTAAACGGAATAAAAGAGATAATAGCAAAAGACGAGAACCGAGTACTTGAACTGAAAAAGACTACGGGGGAACTCATCAAGGGAATGCAGTCGCTATGTGCATTCCTGAATACTGATGGTGGATGGTTGTTCTTTGGCATTACGCCTGACCTAAAGATATTGGGCCATCTGCCTAATGAACTGACTGTTGAGACCATCAAACAGTCGCATCGCTCTTTTCCTCAGAACCCCATTATTGCGGAAGCACTGTTCAAAACAGGCTTCTTGGAAAGCTGGGGAACAGGTGTACAGAGAATGATGGATGCTTGTAAGGATGCAGGATTGCCTGAGCCAGAATATGGTACTGATGGGCTATTCGTCTGGATAACCTTCAAGCGTCCGAGCTTAGACACCAACTCTGATAGTCGCTCTGACACTAGATTAGACACTAGATTAGACACTAGCTTAGACACTAGCTTAGACACTAGTTCTTATAGTAACTCTGATAATTTGATACTTTCTGCTAAACAACAAGAGGTATTGATGTATTGTATGGTGGAACGGACAAGTAGAGAGATTCTACAGCAATACGTCAATGGTTTTCGGCGACGACCGCATACCCCTTCACTATCACTTCTCTGATGATTTCATGTTCCAAGTCACAAAAGAAGAATGGAATGCTTTAAGATCACAAATTGTGACTTTAGAAGATTTGAAGTCACAAAATGTGATATCAAATCTCTCAGAGAACCAACAAGAAGGAATTTTGATATCACAATTTGTGACATCAAAACCAATAGAGAGGCCTCGTGAGATTATTGAAAAGATAATTGATGTAATTGCTCACTGGTCAGATTATGCTACTCCATTAGGGATTCCCCAAGAAACGATCGGGGCTATTAAATCTACAATTATTACTCGTTTATGATATTGGAGTCAGCAACATTTACAGACAAAAGATTATATGCAGACTTTATGCCAACCCGCATGATATTCATATTGCTGCTTGCGGAAATGAGCAGTCTGGTTCTGCCATCGTCAGCGCAGAGCCTCTTCCATCGTGCTGACAGCATTCTGGCAGCCAGATACTACCGTCTGGGTAACATCGACACCGCATATATCACGAGGCCACAGACGAAGTGGACCATCACGGCGAGGATGAACGTGTCAGGGGCAAAGATTGAGGCCGAGGGCTTCGATAACGGCCAGCATTTCAAGTCGGAGATGAAAGCCAACAGGAAAGCGACGCTCAGTATGGGTGTGAGTTATCTGGGATTCTCGCTCAGTGTATCACTCAATCCAGCGAAACTGATGGGCAGGTACAGCGACTATGAACTGAACTTCAACAGTTATGGGCGTCGTTTCGGCTTTGACGTCATCTATCAGGATGCCCAGAACTTCACTGGCTGGCACGACCATGAGGGCATGGAACGCATCGGACTGCCTGACGGTATGCTGAAAGTGAAGACGCTCAACTTGAACGCATTCTACGTCTTCAACAGCCGCCGGTTCTCCTATCCCGCCGCCTTCTCGCAGAGTTACATCCAGCGCCGCTCCGCAGGCAGTTTCCTCCTGGCAGCATCAGGGATGGGGCAACGTGCCACCCTCGACTGGGAACAGGAGATGCAGTTGAAGATGACGAACATCGGACTCGGTGCAGGCTATGGCTACAACTACGTGCCAGGTCAGGGCTGGCTGCTGCATATCTCCGCCCTGCCCACGTTCATCGTCTACAGCAATACGTCAATGGTTTTCGGCGACGACCGCATACCCCTTCACTATCACTTCCCTGAGGTCATCATCACAGGTCGCGGAGCCGTCGTCCGCCAATGGGGCAACAAGTTCATCGGCTTATCGATGGTGTTCAACTTCACCAACATCGGCGATAAGGATAACCTCACCGTACAAAACAATAAATGGCGCATCCGAACGTTCTTCGGTCTGCGCCTGGGTAAGAGGTGATTATTCTGGAATAGAAATAATCAGTAGTTCTCGGCTTTCACCTGGAAGTAGGACTGCGGATGGTTGCAGACGGGGCACTCCTCGGGAGCCTTCTTGCCGATGACGATATGTCCGCAGTTGGAGCACTGCCAGATCACGTCGTTGTCTTTCGAGAACACACGTTCCTTATTAATATTGTCGAGCAACTTACGATAGCGCTCCTCGTGCTCCTTCTCAATCTTGGCCACTCCCTCGAACTTCTCGGCAATCTCGTCGAAACCCTCCTCACGGGCCTCCTGAGCCATGCGGGCATACATGTCTGTCCACTCGAAGTTCTCACCGTTGGCAGCAGCCTCGAGGTTCTCAGGAGTAGACTTGATGGCGCCGCCTTCCAGGAGTTTGAACCACATCTTGGCGTGCTCCTTCTCATTGTTAGCCGTCTCCTCAAAGATGGCGGCAATCTGTACATAACCGTCCTTCTTGGCCTTCGATGCCCAGTAGGTGTACTTGTTCCTGGCCTGCGACTCACCGGCAAAGGCTTCCTGCAGGTTCTTCTCGGTCTTTGTTCCTTTTAATTCTTTCATTGTTGTATTTGTTTAGTGAATAATAATACTCAGGTGCAAAGATAGTGCTTTTATCGTATCCGTGCAACAAAAAGCCGGAAAACTTTCTTATAAAATCACAAAAAGGCGTAACTAAACATTTGGCTTTGTCAGAATAAATACGTAACTTTGCATCCGAAACATTTAGAGGTGTTTATATGATAAGAGAAAGGATATGTAAACTGGCATGTGGCCTGGCGCTGTTCCTGATGGTAGGTTGCGAAAAAGAAGATGAGGTGATATCCCTGTCAACCCCGGAAACAGTGGAACTCTATTCCGTGACTAACCAGACTGCCGAGTTTAGGTTCAGGTCGGAAAAGTCGTGGAAGGCTGTTTGTCCGGCAAACTGGCTGACCTTCTCGCCAGGGAGCGGCAAGGCCGGTGAGAATGTCATCACCCTTGCCACCATATCGACGAACAGGACGAAGAGTCCCCGCACGGCCGTCATGACCATAGAGGCTGGTGGTGAGACGAAGACCGTCAGCATCAGACAGCGCGATGAGTATGCCTGGTTTGACCAGGATGAGTGGATGATAGAGGAGGGCGGAGGCAGCAGGACCTTTACATACCACACAAACATCAACGTGAAAGACCTGATGCTGTTAGCCACCGACGGCCTGGAAGAATGGGTGAAACTGGACCCCATCTATCAGTCCAGAAGCAGAACTGACTATGAAGGTGAAACAATGATGCTCTATGTGGGGCTGAACTCAACACCATATCCGAGAGAGGGTGCGCTCTTCATGGCGATGCAGGACGACAAGGGTAATTATCTGGGGCTTGATACGCTGTGGCTATATCAGGAACCGTATTTCAGTTCCATCTCGGCGGACTTCTCTCAGGATGGGAAGGTGAAGGTGCTGAATACTGCGAAGGTGGGCAAAGGGATTCCCTTCGTGCTGATGGGTGACGGCTTCCTGGATGAAGACATTAACAGCGGCTATTATGATGAAGTCATGAACCAGGCGGTGGACAATCTCTTCAGTGAGGAGCCTATAAAGTCGCTCCGTGACTATTTCAACGTCTATCAGGTGACGGCCGTCTCCGAGCGCAATCGCTTTGATGGCCTATCAACAGTTTTCCGTACGGTACCGGATCATCAGACCACAGGCATTTCCGTAGATGCCAATCGCGTGATGGACTATGTGAAGAAGGTGGAAGACATCGACTCCATCCATGCCTTGGCGGTGGTGATACTGAATACTAATCAAAAAAAGGGTATAACCTATATGGTAAGAGACCAGAAGAAGACTGACTACAATTACGCCATCGCCCTGTGTCCGGTGGTCGGCAGTCTGAAGAGCGAGACGTTCCGGCAGGTATTGACGCATGAGGCCATCGGCCATGGCTTCGCGAAACTGGCCGATGAATATGTGCGCTCTACGGAAGGCTCCGTCACGGATGCTGACATCAAGGCTCTGAAGGAGTTGCATGAGAAATGGGCATGGTTCATGAATATCGATTCGGAAAAGGATTCCACGAAGGTTCTTTGGAGCAGGTTCATCTATGATGGCGAGTTCGCCAATGAAAAGATTGGAACGTATGAAGGCGGCTATACCTTCTTCAAGGGTGTCTATCGACCTACGGAAAATAGCATGATGAATCAGAATGATGCGCCGTTTAATGCTCCCAGCCGGCGGGCTATATATAATAAGGTGATGGAACTGGGGCTTGACAAACAGCCGACATACGAAGAGTTTGTAGAGTTCGACAGTCAGCACAAGCCAGAGAAATGGACATTTACGACAAGGACCCATTCCGCTGTGTCTTCATCTGTGGCAGGAGGGAATGCCCCTTGGCTACCTGCACCACCAAGAATCATCTGGCGATAAAAGAATTGACAAGCAGAAAGACCCGGGGACTCCGAACCACTTGGATATAGAGATGGAAAAGGTTCAGCAAGAGATGGTAAGGCGATACGTGCGGTATCTGAAACTGCAGCGGAACATGTCGGGCAATACGCTCGATGCATACCAGCGTGACCTGCGGAAACTGCTCGACTATCTGGAAGGGGAGGGTAAGGACCCGCGAGAGGTGCGGCTGGAAGACCTGGAGCATTTCTCGGCAGGCTTGCACGACATCGGCATTCATGCACGGAGTCAGTGCAGGATCCTGAGTGGGGTGAGGAGTTTCTTCCGTTTCCTGCAACTGGACGGCTATCGTGATGACGACCCTACGGAACTGCTGGAGTCGCCGCAGATAGGACAGCACCTGCCTGAGGTGCTGACGACGGCCGAGGTGGACCGCCTGGAAGCGAGCATCGACCTCTCGAAGTGGGAGGGACACAGGAACAGGGCTATTATTGAGGTACTTTTCTCCTGTGGCTTGCGAGTAAGTGAACTGGTAAACCTGAAACTCTCGAACCTGTATCTCGATGAGCAGTTCATCCGCGTATTGGGCAAAGGTTCGAAAGAGCGGCTGGTGCCTATCTCGAAGCGGGCCATCCAGGAACTTGACTACTGGTTCGACGACCGTCAGCACATGACGATCAAGTCTGGCGAGGAGGACTATGTGTTTCTGAACCGCCGGGGGGCGCATCTGACGCGAGTGATGATCCTCATCATGATCAAGCGGCAGGCGGAAGAGGCAGGTATCCAGAAGACCATCTCGCCCCATACCCTGCGCCACTCGTTTGCCACCGCCCTGCTCGAAGGAGGTGCCGACCTGAGGGTGATCCAAGCGCTATTAGGTCATGAGAGTATCGGCACGACAGAGATCTATACGCATATCGACACCTCGACACTGAGACGCGAAATTCTCGAACACCATCCGAGGAATAGGAGGAAGTGAGTTTTATTGTTTATAGTTTAAGGTTTATAGTTTATAGATGATAACCTGGCAAGCCACTCATCCTGCCTTTAGAAGTTTCTGCCTTTAGAAGTTTCTGCCTATAGAAATTCTGCCTATAGAAGTAATCATCTATAAACTATAAACTTTAAACTATAAACAAAAAATAAAAAAACGTAGTTTTTAGATGACTTCTGCGTCTAATTGAGAAAAAAGCAGTAATTTTGCACCCAAATATTCAATAACCAAACTTATGAAGATGAAGAAACTATTCCTTAGCCTCTTGCTGGCGCTGACCAGTAGTGTGACGCTATCGGCACAAGAGATGCCGTCAATTCCCGTGGATCCCGATGTACGTATCGGCAAACTCGACAACGGACTGACGTATTACATCCGTCACAACAACTGGCCGGAGAACCGTGCCGAGTTCTATATCGCCCAGCGCGTGGGCTCTATCCAGGAGAATGACGACCAGCGCGGACTGGCCCACTTCCTGGAGCACATGGCCTTCAACGGCTCAAAGCACTTCAAGGGCAACGAACTGCTGCGCTGGTGTGAGAGCATCGGCGTGAAGTTCGGTACTGACCTGAATGCCTACACAAGCATCGACCAGACGGTTTATAATATAAGTAATGTACCCACGACCCGTGAGAGTATCGTCGACTCATGTCTGCTGATCCTCTACGACTGGGCCGACGGCCTGTTGTTGGAACAGGAGGAGATTGAGAAGGAGCGTGGCGTGATTCACGAGGAGTGGCGCCTGCGCACTTCGGCCCAGATGCGTATGCTGGAGCGCGACCTGCCGAAACTCTATCCCAATTCGAAGTACGGCTACCGTATGCCTATCGGACTGATGGAGATCATTGACAATTTTGAGCGACCCTTCCTGCAGGCATACTATGAGAAGTGGTACCGTCCCGACAATCAGGGTATCATCGTTGTTGGCGATGTGGATGTGGACAAGGTGGAGCAGAAGATCAAGGACCTGTTCTCGCAGATCGCAACCCCAGGCCCCGATGCCGCTAAGGTAGTGGCAGAGCCCGTGCCAGACAATGCCGAGCCGATCTTCGTCATCGACAAGGACAAGGAACAGCAGTACAACCTGGCCTACGTGATGATGAAGCATGAGGCCTTCCCCGACTCCCTGAAAGGAACGCTGGCCTATATCGTCACGGATTATGTGAAGGATGCAGCCCTCTCGATGCTGAACAATCGTCTGAAGGAATATGCAGAGAAGCCCGAGAGCCCGTTCTTGCAGGCATCAGCCGGCGACGGCAACTATCTCCTGTCGAAGGCTGTCGATGCCTTTGAGGTGGATGTGCTGCCCAAGGACGGTCAGACGGAGGCAGCCGTCACGAATGTCCTGACTGAGGCCCGCCGTGCCGCTGAGTTCGGATTCACGGCTACGGAATACAACCGTTTCAAGGCTGACTACGTGAGCAATCTCGAGAAGGCATATTCCAACAAGGACAAGCGTTTCAACAGCCAGTTCGTGAACCAGTATGTGCAGCACTTCCTCGATCAGGAACCTATCCCCAGCATCGACTATACCTATACGACGATGAAGCAGATCGCTCCAATGATTCCCCTGGAAGCCATCAATAGTGTGATGAAGGAACTGGTATCGCCGAGTGACACCAACCTTGTGGTGCTTAACTTCAACAATGAGAAGGAAGGGGCCGTCTATCCTACGGAGGAGGGGCTGAAGAAAGCCATTGCCGACGCCCGCGCTGCCCAGATCGAGGCCTACGTGGACAATGTGAAGGACGAGCCGCTGATCACTACATTGCCCCAAAAAGGTACTATCCTCAGTGAGACGAAGAACGATACCTTCGGCTATACGGAACTGAAACTCTCGAACGGCGTGACGGTGGTGCTGAAGCAGACCGACCTGAAGAAAGACCAGGTGCTGCTGAGTGGTGAGGGCTTCGGAGGCTCCTCACTCTACGGCGATGAGGATCTGCCCAATGTCAAGATGTTCAACGACGTGATAGAGGCCAGCGGCCTGGGGAACTTCTCTCATACCGAACTGGAGAAGGCCCTGGCAGGCAAGATCGCCAGCGCAAGTCTCTCGATGAGTGCTTACAGGCAGAGTGTCAACGGATCGTCGACACCGAAGGATGTGGAGACCATGCTGCAGTTGGTGTATCTCTATTTCACTCAGATCAACAAGGACCAGAAATCGTACGACAACCTGATGCAGACCACGGAGATCAGCCTGAAGAACCGTCTGTTGCAGCCTGAGGCCGTATTCAGCGACTCGCTCAACGCCACCATCGGCAGTCATAGTCCTCGTGTCAAGTCGCTGGAGGTGGCAGACCTGAAGCAGGTGGACTACGACCGTATCCTTCAGATGGCCAAGGAGCGCACCGCTGATGCTTCAGGCTATACCTTCACCATCGTCGGTAACTACGATGAGGCTACCATCCGTCCGCTGATTGAGCAGTATATCGCCTCACTGCCTGCCAAGGGGAAGATTGAGAAAGGAAAGAACATTTCGACAGACTTCACTGGCGAGGTCATCAACAGTTTCAAGCATAAGTCAGAGACCCCGAAGGCCATTGCCGTGATGTTCTGGTATTCAAAGGATCTGCCTTATACGCTGGAGAATAGGGTCAAGGCCTCCATGGCCGGACAGGTGCTGATGATGGAGTATCTGAAGAAGATTCGCGAGGATGCCAGTGCCGCCTATACCGTGAGTAGCAATGCTGGCATTAGCCGCGATGACTATGAGATCAGCACCACCATGTTCGTCTACTGTCCGATGAAGCCAGAGAAGGCTGACACCGCCCTGATGATCATGCGTGACGAGGTGACCGCTATCGCCAAGACCTGTGATCCCGACAAGTTGACGAAGGTGAAGGAGTATATGCTGAAGAACCATGGTGACCAACTGAAGCAGAACGGTTACTGGATGAATCAGATTAACGACTGGCGCCAGTGGGGGGTTGACTTCCACACGGGCTACGAAGAGATGGTGAACGCCCAGACACCAGAGAGTATCAGCGCCTTCGTACAGGAGGTCCTGAAGGCTGGCAACCGTGCAGAGGTCATCATGATGCCGGAGGAGTAGTTTTTTGTTTACAGTTTACGGTTTACAGTTTACAGTTTACAGTTTACAGTTTACGGTTTATAGTTTACGATTTATAATTTATAGTATAGAATGAGTTATTTATTTTCATCAGAGTCTGTGTCTGAGGGCCATCCCGACAAGGTGGCGGATCAGATCAGTGATGCAATATTAGACCAGTTCCTGGCATACGACGACAAGGCCCGCTGCGCCATCGAGTCGTTTGTCACCACAGGACAAGTAGTGATCATGGGTGAGGTGCGCAGCGAAGTGTATATCGATCTGCAGACCATCGCCCGCAACACCATCAAGCGCATTGGCTATACCAAGGCGGAGTACCAGTTTGACGGTAACTCCTGTGGTATCCTGACAGCCATCCATGAGCAGAGTGCCGACATCAATCTGGGTGTTGACCGTGCCGACGAGGACGAGCAGGGAGCAGGTGACCAGGGTATGATGTTCGGCTATGCCACTAATGAGACTGAGAGTTATATGCCTGTGTCGCTCGACCTGGCACACCTCATCATGCGTACCCTGGCCGAGATCCGCAAGGAGGGAAAGGAGATGACTTACCTCCGTCCGGACGCCAAGAGTCAGGTGACGGTGCAGTACAGCGACGCTGGTATCCCAGAGCGTATCGACACCATCGTCGTCAGCACCCAACACGACGAGTTTGACGAGGACGAGAAGATGCTTGCCAAGATCAAGGATGACGTGATTAATATCCTCATCCCCCGTGTGAAACAGAAGATCCACTCACAGAAGGTGCTCGACCTCTTCGGCCTCGACATCAAATACTACGTGAACCCCACGGGTAAGTTCGTGATTGGTGGTCCTCATGGCGATACGGGTCTGACGGGCCGAAAGATTATCGTCGATACCTATGGTGGTAAGGGTGCTCACGGGGGAGGTGCCTTCTCGGGCAAGGACTCATCGAAAGTGGACCGTTCGGCTGCCTATGCTGCCCGTCATATCGCCAAGAACATGGTGGCCGCTGGCGTGGCCGACGAGATGCTCGTACAGGTGAGTTATGCCATCGGCGTGGCCAAACCCATGAACATTTACGTGAATACCTATGGTCGCAGTAAGGTGCAGATGAGCGATGCGGAGATAGCCCAGAAGATCGAGCAGCTCTTCGACCTGCGTCCGAAAGCCATTGAACGCACCCTGAAATTGCGTCAGCCCATGTATAGTGAGACTGCTGCCTATGGACACATGGGACGGAAGAGTGAAGTTGTCAAAAAGACCTTTACCAGCCACTACCATGAGACCAAGACCATCGATGTGGAACTGTTCACCTGGGAAAAACTTGACCGTGTGGATGATATCCGCAAGGAGTTTGGAATCTGATGCAAGACTCGATCTACGTAGAACCGCCCAGTATCGTCGCACTTGACTTAGTGCCACGGACACCAGCAAAGCCGCAGACACCTTATCAGGTGCTGCGGTTATTGCCTAAGGATGCCACCCCTGCCCAGCAGGACTCTGCCATCCAGGCGTGGTTCGCACCAGACGAGATTCACTATAGTGAGCGTCCAGACACACTTCATCTGCCTGGCGAGGAGATTCCGCGAGACTTGAAGGACGTGAAGTTACCCACCTATTATCGAGAGAACTTCTTTTCGAACGATTCGCTCTATCATCCAGAGTTGGACGGGGGACGCTATGGTGTGGCAGGTGACCCCGTGCCTGAGACCTTGAGTAATGACAGCCTCATTTCGGGGCTGCTGATTCTCTGTTTCCTGGTGATGACATTCAGTTTCTCCAGAATCTCTGGTTTCATCGGCCGACAGGTGAAGGACTTCTTTTATGTACAGAGGGGTGAACACTCTGTGGCGGAGACGGGCGACGAAATCAATATTCAACTTGTCTTCTCGGTTATCACTTGTCTGACCTGCTCAATGCTGTATTATCTCTACGCAATTGCTACGGGAGGCGACACGTTCATCTTCTCGACAGAACACCTGCTGCTGGGGGTGATTTTCCTTGTCATGGTTGGCTATTTCCTGTTCAAGTTCCTTCTCTATTCCATCGTGAATACCATCATGTTTGACAGTTCGAGGAATAAAAAATTTCTTACATTGCTTATTTTCCTCATCTCGATGGAAGGGGTCTTGCTCTTCCCCGTCTTGCTGTTGCGCGCTTATTTCCAGTTTCCTATACAAAATGCCGCTATTTATACGTTTATAGTAGTGGTTTTAATCAAAATACTAACATTTTATAAGACTTATGTCATCTTTTTTTCTCAAAAAGCGCTTTATATGCAAATAATTTTGTACTTTTGCGCCCTTGAAATGGTACCGCTGCTTTCACTTTGGGGTGGTTTGGCGGTTATTGTGAATCATTTGAGAGTAATTTTTTAAGACAGAGATGATAAAGAAGATTTTAGTCTCACAGCCCAGACCTGCCAGTGAGAAGTCGCCGTACTTTGACATTGCGAACAGATTTGAGGTTGAACTGGTGTTCCGTCCTTTTATCAAGGTGGAGGCTATCAGTGCGAAGGAGTTCCGTGCCCAAAAGGTCAGTATCCTTGACTATACGGCCATCGTGTTTACCTCACGTCATGCCATTGACCATTTCTTTAATATGGCCAAGGAGTTGCGTATCACTATTCCTGAGGATATGAAGTATTTCTGTGTCACAGAGACTATCGCCCTGTATATCCAGAAGTATGTGCAATATCGCAAGCGCAAGGTGTTCTTCGGCGAGACAGGCCGTGTGGACGATTTGATTCCTGCTATGGTGAAGCACAAGAACGAAAAGTATCTGGTGCCGATGAGTGATGTCCATAATGACAGTCTCTCGAATCTGCTGGAGTCTAAGAAACTCACCCACAGAGAGTGTGTGATGTATAAGACTGTCAGCAATGACTTCACCCCAGAGGAGATCAAGACCTTCGACTACGATATGCTGATATTCTTCAGTCCGTCGGGTATAGAGTCTTTGACGAAGAACTTCCCCAACTTCAAGCAAGGCGAGATAGCCATCGCCACCTTCGGTCCGGCAACGGCCAAGGCTGCCAAGGACGCAGGTCTGCGCCTGGACATTGAGGCACCCTCGGAGAAATATCCCTCGATGACGGGAGCCCTACTGCATTATCTCTTGGAGAAACAAGGTTAGCACGATGGCGGCGGCTCCTACCTTCAGGAAACGGGAGCGCATGGTAAGCAATCTGCTGATAGAGGCGCTCTTTGATAATGGCAACAGCCAGTCTGTTTCTGCCTTTCCCCTCAGAGCCGTATACCAGACTATTCAACGACGTAGTGGCCATGGGCCTGCCCAACTCCTGATCAGTGTCCCTAAGAAGCGGTTCAAGCATGCTGTCGACAGAAATCGGGTGAAGCGCCAAATTCGTGAGGCGTATCGCCAGCACAAGCAACTGGTGTGGGAGCAAATGGCTGATCATCAGGAGATGCTGATAGGGCTTATCTGGCTCTCAGACAAACATTACCCAACCAAGGAAGTGGAAGAACGCGTGGTCAGAATCCTGCTGCGTATTGCGAAGGGTGGAAAGGTGAAAGGGTGAAGAATGCTGAAGCGGCTCTCTCACATATTGTCCTGGCTGTTGGTCCTACCTATACGGTTTTACCAGATATGCATATCCCCTCTGTTGGGACCTTCTTGCAGGTTTACGCCTACTTGTAGTGAATATGCAAAGCAAGCCATCATGAAGCATGGACCTGTCAAGGGCCTCGGACTGGCTATCTGGCGCATCTTGAGATGTAATCCTTGGGGAGGCAGTGGCTACGACCCTGTGCCGTAGGGGAATTAGTTTACAGTTGACGGTTTACAGTTTACAGATGATATGCTGGCAAGCCGTTCTGACTATAGAAGTAATCAACTGTAAACTGTAAACAGTGAACAGTAAACAAATAATATATATAATAAGGTATGAAGAACTTTATTGAAGAACTGAAATGGCGCGGTATGCTGGCACAGATGATGCCCGGTACTGAGGAACTGCTCCAGAAGGAGATGGTGACCGCCTACTTGGGTACTGACCCTACGGCAGACTCTCTGCATATCGGACACCTCTGCGGTATTATGATGCTCCGTCATCTGCAGCGTTGTGGTCATCGTCCCGTTATTCTCGTGGGTGGCGCTACTGGTATGATTGGCGATCCTTCTGGAAAGTCACAGGAACGTAATCTGCTGAACAACGAGACACTCTATCACAATCAGGAGTGCATTAAGAAACAGGTGGCGAAGTTCCTCGACTTCGAGTCAAAGGAACCGAATGCTGCCATCATGGTCAACAACTACGACTGGATGAAAGACTTCACTTTCCTCGATTTCGCTCGTGAGGTCGGTAAGCATATCACGGTGAACTATATGATGGCGAAGGAGAGCGTGCAGCAACGTCTGAATGGTACTGCCCGTGATGGACTTTCTTTCACCGAGTTCACCTATCAGTTGTTGCAGGGCTATGATTTCCTGTATCTCTATCAGCATTATGGCGTGAAACTCCAGTTGGGTGGTAACGACCAGTGGGGTAACATGACAACAGGTACGGAACTGATTCGTCGTACACTCGGTAATGAAGTGGAGACCTTTGCCCTGACCTGTCCGCTGATTACGAAGTCGGACGGTAAGAAGTTCGGAAAGACGGAGAGTGGTAACATCTGGCTCGATCGCAATCGTACAACGCCCTATCGCTTCTATCAGTTCTGGTTGAACGTGAGCGATGAGGACGCAGAGCGTTATATCAAGATTTTCACCTCGCTTGACAAGGAAACCATTGATGCCCTCGTCGAGGAACACAAGCAGGATCCAGGCCGTCGTATCCTCCAGAAGCGTCTTGCTGAAGAAGTGACGGTGATGGTGCACTCAAAGGAAGACCTTGACATGGCTATCGAGGCTTCCAACATCCTGTTCGGTAAGTCGACGAAGGAGGCCTTGGAGAAACTTGACGAACAGACCTTCCTTGATGTGTTCGATGGCGTGGAGAAGCATGAAATCTCTCGCGACCAGTTGGGTCAGCCTGCTATAGAACTACTGACCACGGTGGCTCCCGTCTTCCCCTCGAAGGGTGAGATGCGTAAGATGGTACAGGGCGGTGGCGTCTCTCTGAACAAGGAGAAACTTACCGACCAGAATCGCGAGATTACAGCCGATGATCTCATCGACGGCAAGTATCTGCTAGCCCAAAAAGGCAAGAAAAATTATTATTTGCTGATTGTCAAATAAGATTAGTTGGTAAATATTTGGCGATTAGCCAAATATTTACTAACTTTGCACCCGCATATTGGACGATGGTGTAATGGTAACACTACAGGTTTTGGTTCTGTCATTCCCGGTTCGAATCCGAGTCGTCCAACTTTTCTTCTTCACTACGTAAACCTTTACAGGCCTTTTTTGCACAAAGGGCTTGTTTTTTTCAATTTATCTTTGTATCTTTGCAACCAAATATAAGATTAACTTCTAAAACAAAACAATTATGACAAATCTATTTTCATTGGAAGGTAAGAACGCCTGGATCACTGGCGCATCTTACGGTATTGGCTTTAACATCGCCAAGGCTTTTGTGGCTGCTGGTATCAAGAACATCATCTTCAACGACATCAATGAGGCAGCACTCGAACGCGGACTGGCCAACTATAAAGAGGCTGGCATCGAGAATGTGAAGGGTTATGTATGTGACGTAACGAAGGAAGATGACGTGAAGGCTCTCGTGGAGAAGATTCATGCAGAGGTTGGTCAGATAGACATTCTGGTGAATAACGCTGGTATCATCAAGCGTATCCCGATGCACGAGATGAAGCGTGCTGAGTTCCAGCAGGTCATCGATATCGATCTCGTAGGACCATTCATTGTCAGTTCTGCTGTTCTGCCTGAGATGATGGAGCGCAAGGAGGGAAAAATCATCAATATCTGCTCGATGATGTCTGAGTTGGGCCGTGAGACCGTCAGCGCTTATGCTGCCGCTAAGGGTGGTTTGAAGATGCTTACACGTAACATCTGCTCAGAGTATGGTGGATACAACATCCAGTGTAATGGTATCGGACCGGGCTACATCGCTACCCCGCAGACGGCTCCTCTCCGCGAGCGTCAGCCAGACGGCAGCCGCCATCCGTTCGACAGTTTTATCTGTGCCAAGACACCCGCAGGCCGCTGGCTCGATCCCTCAGAACTTGGTGGACCTGCCGTGTTCCTTGCTTCTCACGCTTCCGACGCCGTCAACGGTCATGTGCTTTATGTCGATGGTGGTATCCTTGCCTACATCGGTAAGCAGCCAAAGTAATATGAACAGGTTTTTCTTTATTTGTCTGACACTGGTTCTTACAATGTGGGCCAGTGCTCAGACAAATTATCGTTCTGAGGTGTGGTCGCCTGATAATGGTGACGGAACCTACACCAACCCTGTAATCAATGCTGACTACAGCGACCCCGACGTTTGTGTCGGAGCCAGTGGCGAGGACTATTATCTGACCGCTTCGTCATTCAACTGCGTTCCAGGCCTGCCAATCCTGCATTCCAGGGATTTGGTGAACTGGGAGATTATCAATTATGCATTGACCTCGCTCTATGAGGGTGATGCGCAGTTGGAGAAACATTTCAGTACACCCCAGCACGGCAATGGCGTATGGGCTCCTTCCATCCGCTATCACGATGGCTGGTACTATATCTATTGGGGAGACCCTGACTTTGGCGTCTATATGGTGAAGACACAGGATCCTGCGGGCCGTTGGGAGAAGCCTGTCTGTGTTATCAAGGGGCAAGGCTATATCGATACGACACCGCTTTGGGACGAGGATGGCCGCTGCTATCTGGTAAACGGTTGGGCGAACTCACGCGCTAAGTTTGCTTCGGTATTGACGGTACGCGAGATGAGTGCCGATGGTACGAGAGCCATCGGGCAGCCTGTCATTGTCTTCGATGGTAATGGTACGGAGAATCGTACCTGTGAAGGCCCGAAATTCTATAAGCGAGACGGTTGGTATTGGATTATGTGTCCGGCAGGTGGTGTGCCTACGGGTTTCCAACTTGCCATGCGCTCGAAGTCACCATATGGCCCTTATGAACATAAGATTGTGCTGGCCCAAGGTAAGACCAACATCAATGGCCCTCATCAGGGCGCTTGGGTTCACACGAAATATGGGGAAGATTGGTTCCTGCATTTTCAGGATAAGGAGGCTTACGGCCGTGTTGTGCATCTGAATCCTGTTGACTGGACAACGGGCTGGCCCATCATGGGCAAAAATGGCGAACCTGTCACCACTTACAGAAAACCCAAGAGCAATAGCACGGCAATCATAAACCCTGTGGAGAGTGATGAGTTCAACATGCCGATGATGGGTAAACAGTGGGAGTGGCACGCAAACTACGATGAGAAATACGGTGTGCCTACTGCTTTCGGCACATTCCGTATCTACACCTATAAACTATCTGAGGGTTGGAAGAACTTTTGGGAAGTTCCCAACCTGTTATTGCAGAAGACGCCAGCCGATGCGTTCACCGTCACCACGAAGATTCGTATGACATCGAAGGCCGACGGACAGTTCGGCGGTTTGATTATGATGGGTCTCGACTACTCAGCCTTGGTCGTTCGCAGGGTGGGGAGTATATTCGAACTGGTGCAGATGACCTGCCATGCTGCTGATAAAGGTAATCCTCAGACAGAGCGTATCATTGCTTCCCTGAAGCCTACTGCAGAAGACCAGATCGACTACAAGCCGGGAATTCATGAAGACATCTATTTACGCCTTACGGTCAATGACTCCAAGGTAAGGTTTGCCTGGAGCCAGAATGGCAAGAAATTTACCGAATGTGGAGATGTGTTCCAGATGAAGGAGGGTAAGTGGATTGGTGCAAAGTTCGGCTTCGTTGCCGCTGAGACGGATCCTAAATGTGACCGTGGTTGGGTAGATGCCGACTGGATCAGAGTGACGAAGTAGTTGTAAAATAAATGTAAAAAATAACGTGGAGGCTTCAAGCGAAGTCTCCACGTATTTTTATTTTACAATTTTGATTATTTGATTGCGTCGGCGAGTTCAACACCAGCCTTGAACTTTGCCACTTTCTTAGCAGCGATAGAGATCTTCTGCTTGGTAGCGGGGTTGATACCCTCACGAGCAGGGCGCTCGCTTACGCTAAATGTACCGAAACCAACAAGGGCGATTTTGTCACCAGCCACGAGAGCGTCCTTAATAGCTGCTACTGTAGCGTCAAGAGCCTTCTTTGCGTCTACCTTTGAGAGACCAGCGCCTGCTGCAATCTTCTCTACCAATTCTGTTTTGTTCATAATTTTTAAATTTAAATAAATTATTAATAGTAATAAAACTAAAGTATAGCCGAATTTCTTGGCAAATATAGTGCAAAGTATTTAAAGAAACAACAAAAAAAGAGAAAAAATTGCTTTTTTAATAAAAAAAAATAGTATTAACCTCATTTTTAGGACTAAAACGAGATATTTTTCGTAATTTTGCAGCGGATTTGTGCATCGCACTGCCTAAAGTGTAAATAGTATAATCGTAAATTAGTAAATCGTCAATCAACATGATGTTCCGCATACCCCCCATTACAAAGAATCTGCTGATCATTAATCTGATCGCCTTCCTTGCCACGCTTGTCCTAGAACTGCGAGGAATCGATTTGAAAGACATCGGCGGACTTCATTTTTTCATGGCCAGTGATTTCCATTTTTACCAGTTGGTGACCTATCTCTTCCTGCATGCCAGTTTCATGCATATACTGTCTAATATGTTTGGTCTTTGGATGTTCGGTTGTGTGATAGAGAATGTCTGGGGACCGAAGAAGTTCCTTTTTTATTACATAACATGTGGTATTGGAGCCGGTCTGTTGCAGGAACTGGCACAGTTCGGCTCGTTCTATATGACTGTTGCTGAGCAGGTTCCCCAAGCGACCTTAGGTATGGTGTTGGAGTATGGTAGTCAGTATGCCTCTGCATTGAATGCCTGGACAACGATAGGTGCATCGGGAGCCGTCTATGCGGTGATTCTCGCCTTCGGTATGACGTTCCCCAACGAGCGGCTGTTCATCATCCCGTTCCCATTCCCCATCAAGGCAAAGTGGTTCGTGCTGGGTTATGTGGCCATAGAATTTTTCTCTGCTCTTGGTTCCTCTGGCGATGGTGTGGCACACACCGCCCACCTGGGGGGCATGCTCTTCGGCTACCTGATGATCCGTTACTGGAACAAGCATCCCAACGGAAGTTATGACCGTAGCCGCGGACAGCAGTTCTTTGAGAACCTGAAGCGAAATTTCGACCAGCGGCAGTATAACAGCCGCCAGAGCCAGCCACACATGCATGCCGAGCAGGGTGGTGGCGCGAGAGAGACTGACCAGGAGTATAATGCCCGGAAACATAAGAACCAGGAAGAGATAGATGCCATTCTCGACAAGATCCGTAAGAGTGGCTATGACAGTCTGACGAAAGAAGAGAAGAAGAAACTCTTCGATGCTAGCAATGAGCGATGATTAAGCAACTGAAGACTCTTACCATTAACATCTTCGCAGGAGCGAATGTGGCTACAGTGTTGCTGATGCTGGCAGCGGGCTATTCTGACCGCATCAGTCCGGTGTCCTTTCCGTTGCTGTCGAATCTGGGTATGGTTTTCCCCATATTCCTGCTGGTGAACCTCGTGTTTATCTTCTTTTGGCTGACGTTCAAGTGGCGGAAAGTGTGGATCCCGATTGTGGGCTATCTGCTGGCCTTCCCCCCGATTTCCCTCTATATGCCGATGCACTCGACGCAGGAAGTACCCGAAGGGACCATCAAGGTGCTGTCGTATAATGTCTGTTCCTACCTGGGGGTAGACGACTATAAGTCGGGAGCGGGCTTTGATACGATTTGTCCTTATCTGCTCAGGCAAGAGGCTGACATCGTCTGTCTGCAGGAGGATGTGGACACGTGGCGTCGCTATGTGTTCCGCAGTTATGAGAAGACCTATCCGTATAACGATACAATCTTCTTCAACCAGAATGATGAGTTTTTCAACGGTATGGGCATCCATACTCGTTTCCCCATCATCCGACGCGAGCGTATCCCCTATGAGTCTCGGGCCAACGGCTCTGTGGCGTGGTATCTACAGGTGGGTGAGGACACGGTGCTGGTGATCAACAACCATCTGGAGTCGACGCACCTCTCGAAAGAGGAGCGTACGCGCTATGAGGACATGCTGAAGGGCAAGGTGCAGAGAGACACGGTCAGGCAGGAGTCGAAGTTGCTGCTGACGAAGTTGGGGCATGCCAATGCGCTGCGCGCCGTAGGGGCTGAGGCCGTCCACAAGTATATCGAGGCTCACAGCCAGTATCCCACCATCGTGTGTGGTGACTTCAATGACAACCCCATTTCCTACTCCCGCCATGAGATCGCCAAGGGGCTGACGGACTGTTTCGCGGAGACCGGAAGAGGACTCGGTTTGTCATATAATCGGAAAGGCTTCTATTTCCGGATTGACCACATTTTGTGCTCCGACCACTTCACGCCTTATAACTGTCAGGTTGATGACAAAATTGACGCCAGCGACCATTATCCTATCTTATGTTGGCTAAAATTAGTGCATAAACCTTAAAAAATGAACGAAAAACGCTCATATTTTTTTCCATTTCTGAAAAAATGTCTATATTTGCACGCTAAAAATGTACGCGAACAGAATATATATATAATAAATAACATCAAAAATCAAAATGCAAAACAAAGGAATTGTAAAAGTAATCGCAGTGCTTCTGATGCTCGTATGCTGCTTCTACCTCTCCTTCTCATTCGTGACACGCCACTACGAGAGTAAGGCTGCCGCTATGGGTGAGGAAGCAGGTGCGGAGTACCTCGACTCAATCAACAACGAGAAGGTCTATATGGGCGTCTACTCATTGAAGCAGTGCCGTGAGATGGAGATTGGCCTGGGTCTTGACCTGAAAGGCGGTATGAACGTAATCCTCGAGGTGTCTGTGCCTGATGTTGTCGACGTGCTCGCCGACCATAAACAGGACGCTGCCTACAAGAAAGCCATGGAACTGGCCAAGAAGGAAGAGGAAACCAGTCAGAACGACTTTATCTCCCTGTTCATTAAGTATTGGAAACAAGAAGGTAACGGCCGTCCCCTCGCCGCTATCTTCGCCACCCAGCAGATGAAGGGTAAGGTGAGCACCCAGAGCAGCGACTCTGAGGTCGAGGCTGCCCTCCGTACTGAGGTGGCATCGGCAGTCGACAACTCATTCAATGTCGTTCGTAACCGTATTGATAAGTTTGGCGTCGTTCAGCCCAATATCCAGAAACTCGAAGGTCAGAGTGGCCGTATCATGGTCGAGATGCCTGGTATCAAGGAGCCGGAGCGTGTGCGTAAACTCCTCCAGGGAAGTGCCAACCTCGAGTTCTGGGAGACCTACAACTCTCAGGAGATCACTCCGTTGCTGGCCCAGTTGAACCAGCGCTACGCTATCCAGGGTGGAGAGGTGATGGAGGAAGACACCACTGTTGCTGAGGCTGTCGCTGACACTTTAAAGGCTGTTGCTGACACCGTGAAGGCTGCTGCCAACGATCTGGCTGCCAAGTTAGCCAAGAAGGACAACAGCATTGAAGCCCAGGCAAAGGAACTGGCTAAGAAGCAGAATCCGCTGTTCTCGATCTTCCAGCCCACTCAGGGTAACACGCTCGCTGTGGTTGGTTATGCCAATGCCCGCGATACCGCAGAGGTCAACAAGATCATCTACTCCGATCTCGCCCGTCAGATTCTGCCTGCAGAGTTGAAACTCCGCTGGGGTGCCAAGGCTGAGGATTTCGGTGGCCAGAATACGAAGGGTGACATCTTCGAACTCTATGCTCTGAAGATTACAGAACCTTCAGGCCGTGCGCCGCTGGAAGGTGATGTCATTACAAACGGTAAGGACGACTTTGACCAGATGGGTCATCCCTGCGTCTCTATGCAGATGAACTCTGACGGTGCCCGCCGCTGGAGCCAGATCACGAAGCAGAACATCGGCAAGGCCGTGGCTATCGTCCTCGACGACGCTGTCTACTCTGCTCCCCGTATTCTGACTCAGATCGATGGTGGTAACTCTCAGATCACTGGTAACTTCACCATCGAGGACACTAAGGATCTTGCCAACACGCTGAACTCAGGTAAGATGCCGGCTCCGACTCGTATCGTACAGGAGGAGGTCGTTGGTCCGTCACTTGGTGCTCAGTCTATTAAGCAGGGTGTTATCTCGTTCATCGTTGCCTTCGTGCTGTTGATGATCTACATGATCATGCTGTATGGTTGGATTCCTGGTATCCTCTCTGATATCGCTCTGTTGTTCAACCTGTTCTTCACCCTCGGCATCCTGACCTCGTTCCAGGCTGCCCTGACGATGCCTGGTATCGCTGGTATTGTACTGACTTTGGGTACGGCTGTGGATGCTAACGTGCTGATCTATGAGCGTATTAAGGAGGAACTCCGAAAGGGTCTCTCTGTGAAGGAAGCCCTGAACAAGGGATACTCAAACGCCTTCTCAGCCATCTTCGACTCGAACTTGACTTCTTTGATTACAGGTATCATCCTGCTTTACTTCGGTACAGGTCCCGTGAAGGGCTTCGCTACCACTTGGATCATTGGTATTGTCGTATCGTTCTTCACGGCTGTCTATATGACCCGTGTTGTCTACGACCATATGCTGAGCAAGGACAAGTGGACTAAACTGACCTTCGTGACTGGCTACTCGAAGAACCTGATGCAGAATGCACACTACAACTTCATGGGTATCTACAAGAAGTCATTCCTTATCTGGGGTGCCGCAGCCCTGATCTTCTGTATCTCGTTCGCCGTTCGCGGTTTAAGCCAGAGTATCGATTTCACGGGTGGACGTAACTATGTGGTGACCCTCGACAAGGAGACACCTGTTGAGCAGGTACGTCAGGCTTTGGCTGGTGCCTTCGTCAACACAATGGGTGAGAATGCTCAGAAGGAGGCCAACACCAGCGTTATCGCCCTCGGTACCGATGGTAAGACTGTCCGTATCTCTACCAACTGGGATATCGAATCGAACAATCCTGATGTCGACGATCAGGCAGAGACCATCCTCTTTAACACCTTGAAGAAGGCTGGTTTAGTCAGCCAGGAGAGCGTCGAGTCGTTTAAGAATCCTGATATCCGTCAGGGCGGAAGCATCATCTCTAGTGCCAAGGTAGGTCCGTCAGTGGCTAAAGATATCACTTATGGTGCTATCATCTCCGTGTTAATCGCTTTGGTGGCTATCTTCCTGTACATCCTGTTCCGTTTCCGCAATGTGGCCTTCTCAGTAGGTTCAACAGTTGCCTTGGCTCTCGATGCCCTGATTGTGATTGGTTGGTACAGTGTACTGTGGGGATGGGTTCCGATGTCGCTCGAGATCGATCAGACCTTCATTGGTGCTATCCTGACGGTGATTGGTTACTCCATCAACGATAAGGTGGTGGTATTCGACCGTATCCGTGAGAACATCAGCCTCTATGGCAAGCGTGACCGTCAGCAGTTGTTCAATGACTCACTGAATCAGACGCTGGCCCGTACCATCAACACTTCTGTGACTACGCTGATAGTGCTGCTCGCCATCTTCATTCTTGGTGGCGACTCTATCCGTTCGTTCTCATTCGCTATGATTCTGGGTGTTGTCTTCGGTACGCTGTCATCTGTCTTCATTGCTGCTCCTGTGGCTTATCTGACCATGGGTCGCACCATCAAAGAAGAGGACGCTACAGCGGTGCCCGCTAAGAAGTAATTAGAGATTCTTATCATATCAAAGCCCTCCTTGCTGATAAAACGGATGGGAGGGATAAAAAAGGGAAGCATTGCCTCGTGGCAATGCTTCCTTTTTTAGTGTAATTGAATGCTCAATCCGTCTTATTTACGGACATTGGCAGGCTGGTCGGTGACCTCTTCCTGAGGATTGTCAACATTGTCCGTTATCGGATTGACTGGCACGACGGGCGTGTCTTCATTTCCTACGCAGGCTGTCAGGGCTATGGAAGCAAAGACAGTGGCGATGAGGATTTTGATTCTATTCATGACTTTATTACTTTATTTGATAATAACCTTTTTATTATTAATAATGTATAGACCCTTGGTGGGTGCAGCAATGCGCTGGCCGTTCAGGTTGTAGTAGACATCGTTCTCGTTATCTGCGGCCACCTTGTTGATGCCTGTGGTGCCATTATCCTCCAGACTGTAGCCACGGGTAGAGGCCTTGTCCTGTGGAATTGCCAGCCAGGCACGATGACCCTCAATCTGGAAGGCTGCGCCGTTGTCAGCACCCCAATACCAGCCGAATACCTTGGCATTGGCAGAGCCGGAATGGCCGAAGGCGAGTTTGTAGAACAGGCAGTCTTCTGTATCTGCATAGGTGGTTGTTGCCTCGTCGCTACCCTTGAGCAGGTTCTGGCCGAGGTAGATGCCAGTCGCGCCAGTGGGCTTGAGGGTGTAGGTACCACCTCTCTTGTTGTCTGACTGGAGCATGACAGGTACACCTGACGGGATGGCGTAGGGCACCTCTTTGTAAGTGATGGCGTCGATAGTGGCTGCACTGACGATGTAAGCCTTCAGGCCTTCAGGCAGAGAGTAACTGGCCTTCGAGTCTAGAAGG
>Ga0256407_10000818_pt1 | contig 70186 bp, 49 predicted proteins | sample RumenRJG_04DNA_FD_193489 | JGI IMG/M metagenome (GOLD analysis project Ga0256407, IMG submission 193489) | Bovine rumen microbial communities from Lethbridge, Alberta, Canada - RJG_04 | ecosystem: Host-associated > Mammals > Digestive system > Stomach > Rumen | place: Canada: Alberta... | reverse complement strand
GGACTGTCAAAATCAAGAATATGGGAAACTTCTTTTTCATCAAACAGTTGTTTCCGAGCTACAGGGGAATAGGTGGTAAAGCCTTCCTGCAATGTAGAAGGGCATACGTTTATTTCTACCATATTCAAAAGGGCTTAACGGTTACTGCTCCGATAGTGTCGTGCTGAGCAGTTGCCAGCATGATACCGAAATCATCGTTTTCATCGATGTGAAGTAACATGGATTGCACCTGGCGGTTAGAGCCTTCAGACAACATGTTATAGAAATAAGGAAAGAGATGGTTGGAACGGTAAGCTTCTTTTCTTACGGGCATTGCCAGGCAGACGGGTTCGCCTTGATAATTCTCGCCATAGGTAAACACGTATTCCCTGTCATCGTTTTCTTGCAGGATGCCAGCCTCTATGTCATGAACAAATACTTTACATTGTCTCATAGTCAAGTTGCTTGATGTTGATATCTATTTGCAGCCCCAATGTATCAATAATGGTCAGAAGGGTTCCCAACTGAGGGTTGCCCTCTCCGCGCTCAATGGCAACGACTGTGTTGACAGCTACGCTTGCCAAATCAGCCAATGTTTGTTGGTTGATTCCCAATTTTTTCCGCCTTTCCTTGATGGCAATTCCTATTTCTTGCTGTGTCATAATCCCAAAATTGCGATTTAGCGAATGCAGTGCTTAGCTTGCTTTGGCAATGCTGAGCGTGAGCAAATTATCCAATATATTGCGATTTCGATGCAAAGATAAGCAATTCTTTTTATACAAAACTATAAATTCGCAATAAAATGCGATTTTTAGTGCGATTTTTTTAAAAATCCATGATAATTCGTAAAAATCGCAATATGTTACGATTTTTATAACGGTCTCTTTTTTGTGCTCCTTCACCTGAAAAAAGGGCTAATTAATTTCGCTTATTTCAACAAAATATCGTATCTTTGCAAACAAAACTGATTGATTGGGCAAATCATCTGCGAAACAAGCTGCGAGAGCTTTAAATAATCTACATAATCACAGTCATGAGAAGAATAATAACCTTTTGCCTCACGGCACTTATGGCCATGCCCATGCTGGCACAGATGGGACGCCGCTTCCCTTCAGAACGTAAAGTCATCAAAGATTCCAAGACAGGTGTGGAACTGGTGTTCCTCACCAGCAAAAGCGGTACGGGTGATTCCAAAATCTATCAGACCCACAACCAGTGGACATCCGACGGGAAGTGGGTGGTCTTCCGTTCCGACCGCGTGAAGGGCGAGGCCATGGCCGTCAACGAAGAGACGGGTACCATCGTACAGATTACTGAGGGCGGTTTCTCGGGCATGCTCTGCGTGGCCCGCAAGTCGATGAACCTCTACCATATGCGTGAGGCCAAGGATAAGAAAGGCAACCGCACGGGAATGGAAATCGTGGAAGTGAATCTGGAACGCCTTTTTGCCGATTCCGAGGCTGGCAAGCTGAAGAAAAAGACGGCCTACGAGCGTATCTGCGGTACCATACCCATCGAGATGTGCAGCGAGGGAGACATGGCACTCGACGGCAGCGAGGAGTTTGTCTATTTCCGGCTCGACAAGGAGTTTGCGCGCAAATATCCCATCGCCGAGCAGATAGCTCCCAACTTCGGACCTCGCAACATGGGTGCAGGTCCCGGCGGCATCGGTAAGATGGACCTTACGTCGGGCAAGGCCGAGCCCGTGGTGGCCGTTCATTTCAAGGTGGGCCATATCCAGGGCAACCCCTGGCATCCGGGTGAGGTCATCTTCTGCTGGGAAACGGGCGGCAAGGCCCCGCAGCGCACATGGATGGTGAATGCCGACGGCACCAACCTCAGACCTATCTACCGCGAGACCGAACACGACTGGGTTACGCATGAGGCCGTGATCAGCGCCGACGAACTCGTGATAGCCATCATCGGACACCGCCCCATCAACAAGGGAGAGCAAAAAGCCATTGACGGACTGGAGTCGTTTGCCACCTCCAATGACTGGGGACCTTCGGGAACCAAGGAGTATGCCACGGGTATTGCCGTGGTGAACATGCGCACCCGCGAACTGACACTCGAAGGTCAGGTGCCCGGTGATAACTTCTGGCATGTGGCCGGTTCACAGGACGGCCATTGGGTGGCAGGCGATGACTTTGCCCGAGAACTCTGGGTTATTGACCGTCATACCGGAGAGCGCATCCTGCTTACTGCCGGCCATAAGACCACAGCCCGCGACCACGTTCATCCCACCTTCAAGCCCGACGGCACCGAGATAGAAATACAGTCGGCCATTCTTTCTGAAGACGGCCGCTCTATGAACATCTGCATTGTCCGTATGCCACAACATCTGATCGACCGCTATAAGAAATAGCAACCATCTGGTCGATGAAAGGCCAAATTTGAATGTATCAGTAAGTCAAAGATCACTTCTATATGTAGTTTGGCAGAATTTTCATTGCAAAGATACAACATTCTCCCGACGAGATAGTCACTTATGGTGCACTTAAGGTTACTTATTGCTACTTATAGTCACTTATAGGTACCTTAAGTGCACTTATGGGAACTTATGGAAACTTACGTGCACTTACAGGCACTTAGCAAACCCTCCCTGTGCTTCCACTCATTGGAAGGCGCCTTTCCAACCATTAGAAGCCCTGCTTCCGCCCATCAGAAGCAATGCAAGCAATGAATAGAGCAAATTGTTTAGGTTAAGGGTTAAAGTTGACAGGTTAATGGTCAATAAAAACGGCCAAAATTGTGTTAATAGATATTAACAACCTCCGCAACGCCTTTATTTAAAGGGGAAGAGAAAAACTCCCATAATCCCAAAATCCCAATTTTTGAATCACCCCGCAACAAGGATGGAGTAACAAATCGTTACCCCATATTGCCCCTTCTTCTTCCTGCACCATGCCCCAAGAGCGAAGCCGAAAAACAAAAAGGGGTGCCCAAATCGGACACCACCTTAATTTGGAGAATTAAATAAGTTTATTGCGAAATAGAGAGGTTTTTCCTGTTTTCTTTGTATATTTGCAATCGGCAGCTCGATGGAGGGGCTGATTGAGGTTAAAATACATGAAACAAATAGAAGTCGTTGCAGCGATTATTTGCAAGGGTGATAAGATATTTGCCACGCAGAGGGGGTATGGTGAATGGAAGGACTGGTGGGAGTTTCCCGGGGGAAAGATGGAGGACGGGGAGACACCTGAGGAGGCACTGGTGAGGGAGATTCGCGAGGAGCTTTCTACGGAAATCAGCGTGGACGGGTTTCTCTGTACGGTGGAATTTGACTATCCGAAGTTCCATTTAACGATGCATTGCTACCTTTGCTCGCTTTTGACGGAGGCGTTGCATCTGAATGAGCATGAGGCGGCAAAATGGTTAGCCATGGAGGAAATTGATAGTGTGAAATGGTTACCGGCAGACTTGGAGGTAGTGGAAAATCTTAAACGGGCGCGGATGGAATCCGCTTTCAACTGACGGGACATACATAGTTAAAGGATGAAACGAAGGCGATTTATGGCAACGAAAAGGATGGGGGGTGTTTAATTTCTAATTTTGCATTGCGATGTGGATATTATTGTTTATCTTTGCAGAGACGAAGTATGAGGGGATTTGTTGTCCCGTCACTTGAAAGCGAATTATATTTGCCAATGTCAAACGAGATCCAAAACATTCCTAAGAAAGAGACTTTCACATGGCTACAACCGGGCGCTTGGCGTAAGCCTTGCATCGTGCATGTAACGATGGCTGCTAACGGACGACAGCCGTTGTTTGGCTCACTTGCGCACAATGGTACGGAGGCGATAGTGGAAAAGACGCCTGTCGGGTGGGCACTCATCAACCAGGAACGACGAATGCTGGAACTTTGTCCTGAGGTAAGAATCCTCGCGGACAAGGTGATGCCTGACCATCACCACATGGTGCTCCAAGTACAGCGGACGATGCCCCGTAGTATCAGAGAGGTGTTGCGCGGCTATATGCAAGGCTGCAAAGCGGAGGCTCGCAGGCTCGGAATTACTGAGAATCTTCACGACGGGCCGCCATTCTATCGGGTTCTTACTCACAAAGGCCAGCTACATGCGATGATTGAATACGTGAAGGCCAATACGGAACGTGCTTGGCTTCGCAGACAGAATCCGGATCTTTTTCGCATGCACCGGCAGACGGAGATTTGTGGGCTGCAGTTTACGTCGATGGGTAATCATTTCCTGTTACAATGGCCCGACCGGCAGTTGGTTGAGATGTCCCGAAGTGCAAGCGAAGAACAAATTAATGAACGACTGAAGACAGTATTGGCGGCTGCACATAATGGAGCTGTAACATATACGGCTGGTATCAGCAAAGGCGAACGGATGATTGCCAGAACGGTTCGGGAGCAAGGGTTCCCGTTAGTGGTACTGTTAAACGAGGGTTTTCCGGTTGTCGGGTCACCTCAGGAACGCTTTTACAAACCTGGCGGGGCATATTTTGATGCCTGCTCAAAGGGGAGGCTGTTGCTGCTGGAGCCGGATGAAAGTGCGTTCGTTTATCCGATGGTAAGGATGACTGCTGAGGAGGCTTTGCGAAGGAAGGCTGAGGCGAAGCACTTTAGTTACATGGATGTTCCGATTGATTCTCAGCGGTACCGGTTTGTGGCGCTGAATGAAATGGGAAGGATGATGGTGGATGACGTGATGGAGAGGGACGCGGATGAAATCCGCGAGTAAGGGACGGGACTCCGATTTAAAAAGCAGAACACACACGATGAATAGACGGTTCAGCTTCATCACTTTTTTTATAAAATTCCACTTTATGTTATAAAGTTATCAATTTAATCGCTATCTTTGTGGCGGATTAGTAACTTGAATTGTTGTGATGAGACGCAAGATATATGTAGCAAGCAGCTGGAGAAACGGGTATTACCCGGAGGTGGTGGCGAAACTGAGGGAGGCAGGACACGAGGTGTATGACTTCCGGAATCCGCCGTCGGGTGACCCTGGATTCAAATGGAGCGGCGTGAGCGAGGATTTCATGGAGTGGTCGCCTGAGCAGTATCGTGACATGCTTGGACATCCGAAAGCGGTAAGACAGTTCCATAACGACATTGAGGCGATGGAAGGCTGCGACACCTGTGTGCTGGTGCTACCCTGCGGCAGGAGTGCCCATACGGAGGCGGGATGGTTTGCAGGCAAAGGGCGTATGACAATTGCCTATATCCCTGAACGGCAGGAGCCGGAACTGATGTACAAGCTGTTCTCTGCCGTTTGCTGCACGATGGAGGAACTGATAAATGTATTGAAGTGACATGGACAAACTCTCCCCACAACAACGGCACACGAACATGGCAGCTATCCACGGCAAGGACACGAAGCCGGAGATGGTGGTGCGCAAATGGCTGTGGGGACACGGGTTCCGGTACAGGCTGAATCATCCGCGACTGCCTGGGAAGCCCGACATCGTGATGCGGAAATACAGGACGTGCATCTTCGTGAACGGGTGCTTCTGGCATGGACACCACACGCAATTCATAATGCATAATTCACAATTCATAATTGAGAGCTCTGAATGCTGCAAGGTTCCGAAGACGAATCATGAATTCTGGGTGGAAAAGATACGAAGGAATCAAGAGCGTGACTTGAAAGTGCAGCAACAGCTTGCCTCGATGGGATGGCATTGCATCACCGTATGGGAATGTGAACTGAAGCCGAAAGTGCGGGAGAAGACGCTGGAGTCGCTGGCATACACGCTGAACAAAATCTTCCTGCAAGACAGGACTATCTTACGATACGAATTACCGGAGGAGGAGCCCATGATGGCGGCGGAAGACAATCAAAACGTTTGAACAGATGAGCAAGAGCATACTGACAATCATTGTAATGCTGCTGACCTTGACGGGAACGGCCTGGGGACAGCAATCGGAACTGCCCTGTATCGTGAAGGATGAGCCTGACCTTTACGGTTCGGGGATGGGAAGACTGACGTTTCACTACCGTTCGGTGGATCCTCTGCATCCAGGTGACAGTATTACGATGAGCGCGGCCATCTTCGTGCCGAATGACATCTATGACCGGAAGAAGACGGCGGCAGGCATCATCCTGCTGAACCATCCCACGGTGATGAGAAGGAACGAGGCACCCACCACCTATGAAGAACGCATCATCGGGAATACGATTGAGGGAAATATCATTGCGGCGGAAAAAGACTATATCATGGTATGCGCCGACTACTACGGTTTCGGAGTGACGGAAACCACCGACGGCGTAAAACAGCCGCAGACCTACCTCTATGCCGACTGTACGGCGCGCCATGTGCTGGATGCCTTGGAGAATGCCTTGCAGCTGCTCGAAGAAGAGGGCTACGACGTGGGAAATGTACTGGTGAACATGGGGTATTCCCAAGGGGCGCATACATCGATGGCTGCCCTGAAAACGACTGTAAATGACAGCCACTATGGCGGGGTGAAGTTCGACTATACCATGTGCGGCGGCGGTCCCTATGATTTGCAGGCTTTCTACAACGAGCTGATGAAGGCCAACAAATACGCCTATCCTGTGGCCGTAGGCATGCTGATGGCCTATGCCCACCAATTAGAAAGGGCGCAGGGGAATGCAGACTTTGCGGACATCACACTTGGGGATCTCTTCGATGAAGCGATGCTGCCCAAAATAAACGACTTCTTCTATAATGGCGATTATGGGGCGAGTACCACGAACCGCAATATCTTCATTCTCTACGGGGACAGCAAAAGTATGGACGTGAAGAAAATGATCAGTAGCGGAATGACGGACACGAGTTCGGCAGTCTTCAAAACATTCGACAAAGTGCTGGTGAAAAACTCGCTAACCTCAGGGTGGATTCCCAGGGAGGAAGACAAAATCTACCTGTTCCACTCCTCGGGGGATGAAATCGTCTATAAGGCTTGCAGCGACAATCTGGTGAAATACTTTCAAAGCCAGGGTATCGAAGTGGGCAACGGGGAAAACGTCACCTATGGCACCTTTCCCTTCCTGACTCATGAGCAAGGCATAGTACCTTTCCTATTGAAAGCCCTGAATATCCTGAACGATTTGCAGGAAGAGGCTACGGGGATTGTCAACGTTAACGACAACAACGATAACGTTAACGATAACCATATAGTTATCTACAACTTGAAGGGGCAGCGCCTGAAGGCTCCGCAGAAGGGCATCAACATCATCAACGGACGGAAGGTGCTGATGAAATAAAAAGTAAAGAGGCTGACGACTAATCCATGTGGAAGAGTTCAGGCAGAGGGATGGTGACGGGCGAATTATCGGGATTCACCTCCATGATGTCGGCCATCATATCCCACCAGCGCTGGGTGATGGGGTCCACATTGTCGGTGTCCTGTGAATTGCCTTCCCCTTCACACTCCTGATAGGCGAAAAGGATATTGGTCTCCTTGTCCCAGTAGATGCTGTAGTTGCTTACGCCCTGATCCTTGATCATCTGTTTCAGTTCTGGCCAGATGGCGGCATGGCGCTTGGCGTATTCATCCTCAAAGCCCGGCTTGAGGAGCATCTTGAATGCAAAACGTTTTTTCATAAGTCGTCGGTTTTCTATTTTATTATTTGATGCTACAAAAGTAGGAATTAGAAATCAAAGGCACCTCTTATTTTTGACCATTAACCTTTGAACATTGACCATTGAACATTGACCATTGAACATTGAACATTGAACATTGACCGTTGAACATTGAACATTGACCGTTGAACATTGAACATTGAACATTGACCGTTGAACATTCTCAACCTTTTTCAGAAGCGGAACCAGAGTCGCAGGTGCAGTCCTTCATCGCCCGCATTGAGACGGATGGAGGAAGGCTGGCTGTGAGGACCTTGTTCGGAAGTGCTGCGGAACGACTGTATGGCCGGAATATCAAACAGGAATGAGATATCGCCAGGAGGGAAGGCAGGCATTGTGTTCTTGCCGTCACGTCGCAGAACAGGTTCCTCGGGGGTGAAAAGCCGCAGATAGAGGCCGTCGGTCTCACTAAAGACCGTGAAGGGAGCCGTATCACTCTGGAGCGTAGCCCAATAGAGATTGGCGTGATAGCCCTTGAATTCAGGATAGACAAGATGATCGTATTGCTCGCCCGTCACGGTATTGTTATAGTCTTTCTGCCAGATGCCAAACTGCTGTCCTCGCTGTCGGTTTTTCCATACACGATACGGTCCGCGTCCCATCCAGCGGATGCCTTTCACCTGACTTTCGGGATAATCGAACGTAAGGCCGAGGAAATGAATCTGACGATCGTAGAAATCGCCTTTGCGATTGACCATCACGGCATGCATTCCCAGAAGTCCCTCGGGAGTCATCCTCCACACGATGCTATCAAGACCACCATCATACTTTGCCACCAAGAGGGCATCGCCATCCTCCATCCGTGTATAGGAAGAACGGAAGGTAGCTTTTACGCCAACGGGTACGCCTCCGGTGAAAGGAATCAGCTTTCCATCTTTGCGGACGAATTTGACTGCTCCCTGTTCAAATTCCACAGTAATACCTTTTGCGGAAAGGATGTTACCATTGGCTACAGCTGTTCCAGCGGACGTAGGCTGCTGATGACGGACATAATACTGACGAGCTGAAGGAATAGGCCATGACCACGTATTGAGGCAAGCTCCGTCAGCCCCGAAGACTTCCACCTTCAGGACATCGGCCTCGAAGAAGTGTTCTGGAAGAGAGAAACTGGCTGTGCTCCGTTCGCCGGGAGCAATATCGGGGAGCTGCACTTTCCCTTCGGCAACGAGCATACTGTCGGCATAGATGCTGAAACGAGCCGTACATTCGTTCAAACGGCTGAAAAGGAAATGATTGCTGACGAGCAACTTCCCATTGAAACTGGAAGTGATACGAAGTGGACTGAATTGTACGGGACTCCACACATCACGGATGGTAAAGAACGAGCCTTCCTTCTCACGATGAGGTCCCACCACACCGTCAGGACCATTGGGGCCATCGCTGTCGAGGACTATACGTTTCTTGAGTTTCAGACTATCGGTACGCAGCACGGCCTCATCGCTAAAACTCCAGATAAAGCCGCCGGCAAAATTGGGCGCAGCCGTCCATTGCTGCCAATAGTCTTCAAGTCCGGCACCTGCACCACGGTCGTATTGCGCATGCAGGAACTCGGTGGGCATAAACACCTTGTAACCATTCATCAGACGCCCCGTTCCCGTATAATAGCCGGGATAATGATGGGCATCCACACCATTCCAGTCTTGCCAGGGATGAATGACATGACGCTGCTGGAAATCAAATTCCGCAAAACGATTATCCAACTCCGTATTCCATCCCCCTTCATTGCCATTGGCCCAAACGAAGATGCAAGGATGATTCTGGTCGGAAGCCATCTGCTCCTGCAGGAGTTTTTCACCCGTAGGCGTATCATAGCGACCATGCCATCCGCAGAACTCATCGAGATAGAGAATGCCCAGAGAGTCGCAGATGTCGAGGAAATGATGATCGGGCGAATAATGGGAACGCACGGCATTCATATTCATCTCCTTGATGAGGCGGGCATCCTCCAACGATTGCTGACGTGTAAGCGTACGTCCTGTCTCCGGCCAGATGCAATGGCGGTTGATGCCCTTCACCACGAGTTTGCGACCGTTCAGATAGAATCCGTCACCTTCGCGAAACTCAATGGTACGGAAACCGATACGCTCCTGATGTTCGTGAACGACCTTGCCATCGGAAGAGAGCAGTTTCAGTCGTAAGGGATAGAGATGGGGATGCTCAGGGTCCCATGTGCGGATATCCTTCCAGCGCGTTTCCACCACCTGACAGGCTGCCGTATCCAGGGAAACAGTCTGTCGGCTATCTCCCACGGATATCTGCATATTCGTACCTTGAGAAAGATGCTGCGTATGAAGCCGGAGCCTCAGCAAGCCATCCTGCTGCGCATCCACCTCCACGCGCTCAATATGCTGACGGGGAACGGCCTTCAGCCATACTGGACGGAAAATGCCGCCAAAGAGCCACCAGTCAGCCCTGCGCTCGGCATCGTTCACACTCTTATTGGCCGACTGCTTCCACACTTTCACCTCCAAGAGATTCTTCTTTCCATATTTCAAGAGTGAGGTAATGTCATAACTGAACGAATAGAAGGCTCCCTGATGGATGGGTCCTGCCAGCGTGCCGTTGACCTTTACTTCCGCATCCGTCATCACACCATCAAAGACAATGCTCACCTGACGGTCGTTCCATTGGGCAGGAACCTGGAAGGATGTGCGATAAATGCCGTATTCTTCGCTAGGCACAGCACCTTTCTTCAGATAATATCGCCCGAAAGTATAGTCGCCGAAACCTTGCAGTTCCCAGCATGACGGTACCTCTATCTTCCGCCAACGTCCGCTGTTCTGTCCGGCAGAGCAAAAGAAGTCCCACTTCGGATTGTTGCCGTCACCATTTCCTGAAAGGAAGAGTGTTTGCGTGGTTTGTGCCTTTGACATCAAAGCCACAAACAAAAGGACGGCTATTGAGATTAATTTTCCAAGTTTGTTCATTTTTCTATCGATTTTTCTGCAAATTTAAGGAAAAGAATCAACAGCCCAAAGGACTTTTATCCGTAAATTGATAAAAAAAGTACAATAGTATGCAAATCTGTTGAAAAAACATATACACATTTGTCGGTTTTTTTATAAATTTGCAACCGTATAGCTAATCTACCTGTAAAATGCATACTAACTATAGAAGAACGGCCCTGCTGGTCTTTATGCTTTTGCTACAAAGTGTGACAAAACTGGCCGCCGTAGAACTTAAACATCGCGAACTTGATACAACCAACGGGTTGCCCAGTAACTATATCATCAGTCTGGCACAAGACCCGCAAGGTTTCGTGTGGATGGCCACCGACAATGGCCTATGTCGTTATGACGGTTATTTCGTTGAAGTATTCCGCCATAGTGATGAGGGGAACAATGCCCTATTGTTGAGTAACAAACTGCGTGAACTGCGTCAGAATCCCTATAACGGCCTGCTCTTTATCCGCCTACAGGGAGAACTGTTCAGTTGCTATGACACCAACCGCCGTCGTTTTATCGATTATTCCGGTAACAACAAGAATGACAAGAACTACAGTTCCTGTCTTTTCACGCATACAGGCGACAGCTGGCTGTGGTATAAAGGAAAGGGGGACGGATGCCTGGAGGTAAACTATCAAGACGGAAAAATCAAGGCAACTGAATACAGCAAGGAGAACGGCAGCCTGAAATCGAACACCATCCAGTTTCTCAACGAAGACAGCGAGGGAAACATATGGATAGGAACGGACAAAGCACTTTATATGAAGGCACCGACGACCATTGGCGGCTTAAGGACCGTTATTGAGAAAGGCGTCGGCTATATCACAGAATTGGACGGAAAGATATTCTTCGTGACTTACGACAAAAATTTCTATGCGGTGGACGCTCAGGGAAAGGCCCAAATACTGCAACATCCATCTGCAGCCAAACTGGGAGGAAAATCCATCAACGGACTCGTTCCCTATAAGGGGCAGATTCTGGTCGTGACTTCCTCGACGACCTTCTCAATGGTACCGCAGACAGGTGAAATCAATAACTTCCCTATTGAGATGGGTGGTGAGGCTGTTTTCATTGATGACTCCGGGAACTACTATATGAACGACATCAATGGACAGCTCCATTATTTCGACTTGCACCGTGATGCCATCTACCACTTCTCCGTATTGGAGACAAATCTCATCAACAAGCCCGATACCCACCCCATCCAAGTCACCACCGACCATAACGGCTATATCTGGATTATCACGAAGGGAAACGGCTTCTTCATCTATGATCCCAGCACCCGGCAACTGCAGCACTTCTCCCCACGTGAAAAAGGCGTGAGCCCCATTGAGACGGATTATATCCAAGCCATTATGAACGACCACTCCGGCAACATCTGGATATCTCAGGAAAACATGGGCATCAGTGTGCTTTCCACCATGCCGAGAGGTATTACACGGCTATTTGCCGACGATGGTCTCACACCCAACTACTCCAACTTCTTCAGAATGGTCAGAGAGACTGCCGATGGCAAACTTTGGGCAGGAAACTTCACGGGTAGTTCTTTTCAGATATTGCAAGAGGCGAAGGGTGAAGATTACAGGTTTTCCTCTATCGACATCGGCGTGCGCGATGACATGCTGGCCATCTGCAAGGACCGCCAAGGACACCAATGGATAGGTACCCGCAATAAGGGTATAAGCGTGGACGGTCATTTCTATCAGAACATTCCTAACGATACCACCTCACTGCCCAGAGGAAAAGTCTTCGACATTCTCTGCGACACCCGGGGAAGAGTATGGGTGGCCGTGAATACGGGAGCCTTGTGCCTCGCACTTCCGCAAACAGACGGGAGCTACAAATTCCGACGCTTCTTGACGGAGAACTCCTTTATGCGTACGGTCACTGTGCTCCATCAGACGAAGACGGGACATATCCTGGTAGGATGTGCCAACGGACTCGTCGTCTTCCATCCCGACTCGATAGCACCCGTAGGGGGGCAGATCCATCCCTACGCCTACCATTATTACCACAAGGGTAACAGTTCGTTGGGTTATTATGAGACCCGCGACATCTATGAAAACGGAGATACAATATGGCTGGCATCATCAGGAGGCGGCCTTTACTACATTCCCCGCGAAGACCTCTGTCATCCGAAGAAAACTGGCACATTACAGTTTCAGCAAATCACTACCGAACAGGGACTGGCTGACAATACGGCCAATACGGTCATTGCCGACCGCAAGGGAAATCTCTGGGTAGGCATGAACCGCGGTCTGACACGCATTGACAAAGACACCCGTGAACTATCCACCTATTACCTCTCAGCTCATAAACTGGGAGAGGTATACAGCGAGAATTCCGCCTGTATCCTGCCTGATGGGAAACTTCTTTTCGGTACCAAGCACGGACTACTCATCTTTCATCCCGATTCTCTCTCCCAAAAAGAGAGTCAGGTAACCACCAACACCCAACACCCATCATCCAACATCAAAGCCCACATCACCAGTTTTTCGGTGAACGGCTCACCCTATAACTACGAGACCACGGAAAAAGGTGCGCTGTTTCCCGTCGAACTCAGCCACCGTGAGAATTCATTGATTTTCCGTTTCTCTGACTTGAGCTTCGAATTCCCTTACAAGGCAGAATATGAGTACATGCTGAAAGGATTTGACAGCAACTGGAGCTTAGCCACTCGCGAGAACGAGGCTGTCTATAAAGACCTCAAGCCCGGACATTACGTCTTCCGCGTGCGTCTGACCACGAATCCTGAGCAAATCAGCGAGATGGATGTCATCATACGCCAACCTTGGTGGAACACCTGGTGGGCGTGGATACTCTACCTCCTTGCCGGAGGAGCCATCATTTGGTATATAGCAAGGCTGCTACTAGCCACCTACCGTCTGCAAAACCGTATCCGTATCAACCGCACGATGAGCGAGTTCAAACAGCGATTCTTCATGAATGTAAGCCATGAATTCCGCACGCCGCTCACCATTATCCAGGGTTCCATGGAACGTATGCGCAAGGCCGAAGACCTGCCCTCCTCCCTGAAACAGCCTATGAGCAATATGCAACGGAGTACCGACCGGCTGCTGCGCCTTGTCAATCAGTTGCTGGAAGTGGACAAACTGGAAAACGGCAAGCTCTCACTCAAACTTCAGGAAACGGACGTGGTTCAATTCGTGCGCAACATCGTGGAGGGTTTCTCGGATGTGGCTGAGAACAAGCGTATCAACCTTCAATTCCTTCCATTTGCCCGTCAGCACACAATCTATCTGGACCGCGGCATGATGGACAAGATTCTCTATAACCTGATCAGCAATGCGCTGAAATACACACCTTCACGCGGAGAAGTGGCCGTCAGACTGAAACAGCAGGATGACAAGATTGTAGTACTGGTGGAAGACACAGGCCCCGGTGTACCTCATGACAAGCAGTCTGAACTCTTCACACGGTTTACCACGCCCAACCGCGAAGCATCCAGTCTGGGCATTGGCCTGCATCTTACCAAACAGCTGGTGGAGGCCCATCACGGAAATATCCGCTACGATGACAATCCCAACGGCGGCAGCATCTTCACCGTCATACTGCCAGATACCGATAAGGACTATGCACCTGAAGACTTCCTGAATCCCTCCAGCCTATCTCAGGAAGAGCAGGAAGTAGCAGGTAAGCAAGCTGCCAGTTTCAACAGCTACAAGGAAATGCCGCCCATTCCACTTAATCAGCGGAGAGTAATGATTGTGGAGGATGATGAGGATGTCATGGCCTATATCAAGAATGAACTATCGCCCTACTTCCTGCTTGAACTGGCTGGTAATGGACAGGAAGCCCTGGAACGTCTTCAGCAGAAAGGAGAGGATACCATCGACCTTATTGTCAGCGACATCAGGATGCCAAGGATGGATGGTCTGACGCTACTGAAGAAAGTACGTGCCGATGATAATCTTTTCGACATCCCCTTCATTCTACTCACGGCCATCAGCAGTATTGAGAAGCAAGTCCAGGGACTACGTTTCGGGGCCGACGATTATCTGCCCAAGCCTTTCAGTCCATCGGTATTGGTAACACGTTGTCTTTCCCTGATTCAGCAACGTGATAAACTTCGCGCCATCTACACCCAAAAGAACGTTAATGCTAACGATAACGCTAACGATAACATCCAAGAACCTGTCATCATCAGTGAGCGTGACCGGAACTTCAGGAAGATTGTAGATGCCAAGATTGATGCAAACCTGTCAAATCCCGACTTCGCCGTGGACGATCTTGCTCGTGTCACAGGCTACAGCCGTACACAGTTCTACAGCAAGATGTCGGAGGTGACCGGTTATTCTCCCAAAGAGTATATCCGTCTGCAGCGCATGAACCGTGCCGCAGAACTGCTGCATCAGGGAGAAATGATTACGGTTGCGGAAGTAGCCTATCAATGCGGTTTCTCCGATCCGCTCTATTTCAGCCGATGTTTCAAGCAGTATTTCGGCACCTCACCTTCCAAATACCAGAAGGAATCATAAAGAAAAGCGGCAGTTGTCATCCCGACAGCTGCCGCCCACTATTAAAAAGTGCTACTAACTATACTAACCACTATTTATTAGTATAACTAATCTTAACCTAATTGTATATTAATACCATTCTACTTATTAATATCCAGGATTCTGCCATGCCTTCTTCTCGGCATCGCTCAGGTTAGAACCATCCTCGTTCTGAAGGGTATCGATGAACTTTTGAGGAATAGGACGATACATGTGGCGATCCTGCACATTGGGAGCGGCTTCAGGATTGAATGCCTTGGCACGCTTCACGAGCAGACAGGTACGAGCCAGTTCGTCCCAGCGGTTCCACTCGCCCAGCAACTCACGGGTACGTTCGTTGAAGATGAAGTTCAGCATACGGTCGTAGTCGCTGGTGGCACCGATTTTACTCAGCACAGCCTCATCCTCTTCAGGCAGCTGGGTGTAGCTCTTGATCTGGAGGTTGGAAGCCTCGGTGGTCTTCTGGATGCCGGTGGAGAGGTAGTAGGTGTTTGTGTGAGTCATCGAGGCATAGTAGGCCTGCGTGTTGTTCAGCACATCACCCACCTCGTTCTTGTTCTTCTTGACAGATGTGGAGGCTGCTGTGGAGTTGTCTTCCTTACCGCCGTCGGCCTTCAGGAATGCCATGGAGCCGTCGGTGTAGTAACTGCGGTCTTCACCATTCTTCCACTGGCCACGGGCACGAAGAACATTTACGGTATTAATAGCGTCCTGATACTTGCCCAGACGAATCTGAGCCTCAGCCTTTACAAGATAGGTCTCACCTGTGCGGGCCATGATGACGTCGCGGTGGGCGTCGCCCTTCTCACCGGTACGGCTACCGTCGGCGGTCTTGTTGATGCCGCAGAAGACGTTTGAGGTAGATGGGTTACCTGTATAGGTGTTCAGCACATACTTGCCATCCTGGAAGGCCACGAAGGCGTTGGGCACCCACTTGTTGGTGAGCGGATTAACGAAGCTGTGAACATCGCCGCCACGTCCGAAGGTTCCGTAGGGATTACCGTCGAAACGGGTGTCGCTCTTCTTGTTGAGGATGAAGATAATACCTTCGTCGCCCAAGTTGGGAACCTGCTCAACAGTGATTCCGTTCTGAGAAGCCACGAGTTCACGGTCGTACACACTTATATCCTTTCCGTCCTTGTCTTTTTCTTTTCTAAACTTGGTAATATTGTTCAGACCGTAGACAGTCTTGAAGGTCTTCCACATACGGGCATCATTCACATTGTCGAATACAGAATAAGTGTACTCTGTAGGACGGCAACGCTGGAAGTCCATACCACCGATGTACTGACCACGCTGTACCCAACCTCCTGAGAAATTGGAGAACTGAGGATCGAAGTAGTTATAGGTACGGTTACCGAAACGTCCCTGAGTAGTATTATCCATGTTATGCTCAGCAGCCATCAGGATTTCGTCGAGTTCCTCGTTGGGGCAGTCAACACCCGTCCACTTTGCATAGAGATCCCAGTAATCGGGAGCCAATGGGCAGGCAGCGATTACCTCATCACAGAGAGAAATCACGCGATTGAGATCAGCATTCTTCTCGTACTTGGAAGCCCAGGAAGCACAACGCTCAGACTGACGGTAAAGCAGCGCCTTTGCCAGGAAGTGGGCTGCCGTGTAGCGGGTCCATGTGCCGTTGCCACGCCATTTCTTGGTCGGCAGCAAATTATAGGCAGCCTCAAAATCTTCGATAATCAGATTCAGAGTTTCCTCCTCAGTGGCACGTGTGTAGTTCTTTTTGACAGTTCCGTTGGCAGGTTCAGTCTCCAAAGTCACAGCACCATACTGACAGAACAGACGGTAGTAATTGTATCCACGCAGGAAGTGAGCCTCACCAAGAGCCTTGTTACGGGCATCTTCATTGGTAACATTGTCAGCCTTGCTGATAATCAGGTTGGCAGTAGAGATTCCGTAGTACATCTGATCCCAGAGTCCTGATACAGCGGGACAGTTCTTGTTAGCTGCACCCAAGGCAGTAGTACAATCCAGAGGATTCAGACGGTTGTCGTAGGTATTCCAAGGTTCAGAAGTGAGGTCTGCACCGTTGGTAAACTCATCACATCCATAGAGCGTGATACCATAGGCCCACTCATAACCGAAGTGCCAACGTATATTTGCATAGAGTCCTGCAGCCATAGCTAAGGCTCCATCCTGTGTCTCGAGCAGTGCATCTGTATACTTGTGGCCAGCCTCTTCCTCCAGGAAGTCATCGCCACAGGAAGTCGTACCCAAAAGGGTGAGCATCGACAATACACCGCAAACTATTTTGCTATTGAAATATTTCATATTCGTTTTGTCTTAATGTTATTACCCAATGATTAGAAATCAACCTGAACACCTATGGTTACACCACGGTTAAAGTAGGTGCGGCCAGTATCGAGATCCATGAAATCGATAGAAGAATAGAGCATACCGAGGTTCTTGCCCTGCACATACAGTTTCAGACCATTAATACCGATATGGCTGAGCAACCTCTTGTCGAAATTATAACCGAGAGAAAGGTTACGGACCTTGATGAACGATGCATCCTTGAATCCGAGCAGACCTGCATAGGGATCACCTCCAGCCTGGCTGTAAACAGGCTTCTGCCAATCGGCACCTGTGTTGTTAGGAGTCCAGTAACTGATCTCACGCTGCTGGTACATACCAAGCTGGCCTTCACCGCCAGTGCTTACAGTATAGCCGAAGCGACCCTGCAAGTCGAGTGTGAGTTCGAAGCCCTTCCAACTGATGCTGTTTGACCAACCTGCTGTCAGACGAGGATTACGGTTACCGATAATCACACGGTCGTCAGCATTGATCTTATAGTCACCGTTCTGATCAACAGGACGAACACTACCTGGGGTGAACTTCTCACCGTTCTCATTGAACTTAGCCATCTCGGCAGCATCACTCTCCTGCCACAAGCCATTAGCCTCATAACCATAATGTACAGCTATTGACTCACCAATAAACCAAGCATTGTTGATATCATCTACCTTGCCGTTAGCCAGTTCAACGATCTCATCCTTCTGCCATGCAAAGTTCAGATTCGAGCTCCATGTGAAGTCATTGGTTAGCACGGGAATTGTATTCAATGTCACCTCTATACCCTTGTTCTTAGTCTGACCGACATTGGTCTTCATTGAAGGATATCCAGAGAGTGAAGGAATGGTCATATCAAGAATCAAGTCTTTGGTACGTGAAGTGTACAGATCGATGGTACCACCGACACGGCCTTTCAAGAAGCTGAAGTCGATACCCAAGTTCCACTGAGTGGTCTTCTCCCAACCGAGATTCTTGTTAGGCATCTGGTTCGCACCAGAAGAATAGTAAGGCTCATTGGTGACGAGAATCTGACTGTTACCTAAACTGAATGGCATCCAATAAGAACTGATTACACCAAGAGTTCCATAAGGATCTACTGCAGCATTACCAGTCACACCGACACCGAGGCGGAGTTTCAACTGATCAAGCCAATTGACGTCCTTCAGGAATTCCTCCTGTTCCATGCGCCATCCGAGAGCCATAGAGGGGAAGAAGTCCCATTTCTTTCCTTTTGCAAGTACGGAGGCACCATCCCAACGTGCTGATGCCGTGAGGAGATAGCGGTCCATGAACGAGTAGTTTACACGTGCCATGTAAGAAGACAGCTGATTGCCAGTAAGACCAGAACCGATGCCCACCTGATACTGAGGATCCGTTACATCAACTGCACCCATATTGTTCCAAAGGAATGAAGGCATCGGAATCTTCTGCTCACTGATGCTGCTGGTCTCGGTTTCACTCTTAGAGGCACTCTGCAACAATGTTAAGCCAACTGTGTGATCTCCAAATGACTTGTTGTAGATTAACATGTTATCGAGTGTCCATGCCAACTGCTGACCATCACCACGACTAACGGTGTTGTTACCACCGGCACGGCTGATAGAACTGCTGTCGAGGAAATTACCATTACGATAGTAGCGGAACTCAGGACCAAACTGAGTCTTCCACATCAGTCCCTGAAGAGGCTCATAGATCTGTCCGAAATCAATCTGAGCATAGAAACTACCCAACAGACGGAAACTCTTTCGCTCATCCGTAGACTTTGTCCACTCATCAATGATAGAATAGGTGTTCGTGGTGGAGCCACCAGGCTGGGTAATGATCTCACCATTCTCATCGTAGGGAAGCGTGTAGCGCAGAATTGCCTTGGCTGCACCATAAAGATCGGTAGGACCGGAACTGGTGCCGTAAGCCTTGGAGTAACCATACTGCTGAATACCATAAGAAGCATTGAAAGAGCCACCGGTCTTGAACCACTTGGTACCCTGAATATCTGCAGAAGCAGAGAAATTATAGCGCTCATAGGTCTGACCCTTCTGAGTTCCCTCATTACGCAGATAACCAAAAGATACAAATCCTGCGACATTCTTCGTACCACCACGGGCACTTATCGTGTGCTCTTGAGTAAGACCTGTCTGAGTTACGATGTCCGTCCAGTCAGTGTCTGTTACTTTGGAGCCGTCCCATGAGCCGCCAGCCCAACCTTTCATCACATTAGCCAATGCAGTGTCATCACCTCCGAAGAAGTTCTTATCCTGCTCCTGTGTAGGCTGATCGCCAGGAGTATATTTGTCAGGACTCTGATTGTAGTATGCCCAACGGCGCCATGTGATATAGTCGCTGGCATTCATCGCAGGACTCTTGTCTACGATTTTTTCGAAAGTAAGAGATCCGTTGTAGCTCAGTTGTAATTTGCCTTCCTGTCCACGTTTGGTTGTAACAAGTACGACACCGTTTGCACCACGGCTACCATAAATAGCTGTAGAAGAAGCATCCTTCAGAATATCGATGCTCTCGATGTCGCGGGGATTCAGAGCCTCGATACCGCCTGACTGCAGGGGTACACCGTCAACCACGTAGAGCGGGCCCTTGCCTGCAGAGATGGAACGCTGGCCACGAATGGCAATGCCACCCACGGTACCAGGACGTTCGCTGGTGGTGATGTCAACACCGGCAGCCTTACCTTGCAGCGCTTCGAAAGCATTGTTTACTGGTTTTGAGTTCAGTTCCTTTTCACCTACACGGGTGAGAGCACCAGTAACGTCGCTCTTGCGCTGAACACCGTAACCTACTACGACGACCTCGTCAAGAAGTTGTTTGTCTTCCTCGAGGGCTACCTGGAAATTGGTCTTACCTGCTGCAGAAATACTCTGCGTGCGGTAACCCACATACGAGAATACCAATGTACCGTTCTCGGGTACATTATTAATAGTGAAGTTACCATCGAAGTCCGTAACCGAACCGTTCGATGTTCCTTTCACCATCACACTGGCGCCGATAATGGGATCACCAGCACCGTCCACAATCGTTCCTGTGACCTTCTTCTGGGCCATTGAACTGGAAGCGCAGAGCACCACCACAACCAGGAACATCAATCGCCGAAGCACATTTGTGCCCAACGACAATTTGTCTCTCAGATGAATTTGTTTCATACAGTTTAAACTTAGTTGTTAGTTGATAGTTAATAAATTTGTCACAAAAGTAGTTTATTTATGATATAAAGTATGTGTAAATTCGTACGGATTATATCCATTATTGTACTTTTTTGCTGTTATTTCACCCATATTTGTACAGATTTTACTGCTTATCGAATAATTTTACTTGCTGGGGAAGATTTTTTTCGCTAATTTTACAGCGGCAAAACAAATCACGGACCTAAACACACAATTAATATGAAAAAAAGAATGCTTTTCGGGGCCTTAGCCCTCGCAGCCATTTCTGTACTTTGGGCCCAACCCCAATACGACAGATCCAAATTGAAGAGTGAAAAACTGAACCGAGGGGTAATTGCCGTACGTGATGGCGGAAAAGTTATCGTCAGCTGGCGTACGCTCAGTTCCGATGCCATCGGCGAATCATACAATGTCTATCGCGATGGAGTCAAACTTAACCGCAAGCCTCTTAAAAAAGGAGGCACTTTCTTCATTGACGAACAGCCGTCACATTCCGCTGCGACCTATGAGGTGCGTGGAGGAACAACCAACGGAACCTATACCCTTCCCGCAGGATCACCTGACGGTTATCTGTCTATACCCATTCAAAAACCTGACGGAGGAGTCTCCCCCGACGGCTTCCGCTACACATATATTGCCAGCGATGCCAGCATAGGCGATGTGGATGGAGACGGACAGTATGAGATTTTCCTCAAATGGGATCCCACCAACGCCAAGGACAACATGTTTGCAGGATTCACCGGCAACACCCTCATTGACTGTTACCGCCTTGATGGCACCCGTCTCTGGCGTATTGACCTTGGGCACAATATCCGCAGCGGAGCCCATTATGAATCGTTCATGGTCTTCGACTTTGATGGTGACGGACGCGCCGAACTTATGATGAAAACGGCAGATGGAACCATTGATGGTCAAGGAAAAACCATCGGTGATCCTCAGGCTGATTGGCGCTTTGGCATCGCTGCCATCAAGGCCGACCCCGAAGCATATCTTAAAAAAATAAAAGAGGAACGCGAGGAGGCTGTCCGCCGTCAGCAGCAATGGCAAGAGATAGAGAAGACACTACCCCCCACTTTGACCAAAACGGAAATCCACAACCGCCGACGGAGTTTCCTCAATGTAAACACCGACAACAAAACGGGTCGCATCATGGACGGCCCTGAATACATCACCGTCTTCAACGGACTCACCGGAGCAGCCATGGCCACTGCCGACTACATTCCCGAACGTGGAAAGATGGAAGATTGGGGGGACGACCATGCCAACCGTTCTGAACGTTATCTCGCTGCCGTGGGCTATCTCGATGGTGTCCATGCCAGTGGTATCTTCTGCCGCGGCTATTATACACGGACCGTCATTGCTGCCTGGGACTGGGATGGCAAGTTGTTGAAGAACCGCTGGACTTTCGATACCAAAGAGCCTCAATGGGCCAGTTATGCCGGACAGGGCAACCATAACCTTCGTGTGGCCGATGTGGATGGTGACGGATGCGACGAGATTACCTACGGCTCCATGGCTATTGACAATGACGGACGTGGACTCTATAATACAGGCTTTGGGCATGGTGACGCCATGCACCTTACAGCCTTTGACCCCACTACCACCCGACTACAGGTGTGGGACTGCCACGAGAACCGTCGCGATGGCAGCGATTTTCGCGATGCACGTACAGGTGAGGTTATCTTCCAGATTAAAAGCAAGGAAGATGTAGGCCGCTGCATGGCAGCCGACATTGATCCCACCAACCCCGGTCTTGAGATGTGGAGTAGTGAGAGCGGTGGCATCCGCAACATAAAGGGAGAATTGGTCGTTCCCAAGAATGCCTCTGACAAGAGTGAAGATCTTGGTGATAACAATGCCCTGCGTGTACGTGGAGCCCGCATTCCCACCAACTTTGGCATCTGGTGGGACGGCGACTTGCTGCGCGAGATGCTCGACCATGAGGCAGTTTCCAAATACAACTGGGAGACGGGTCGCATGAAGACCATCTGCCGATTTGAAGGCGTGCAGTTCAACAACGGCAGTAAGTCTAATCCCTGTCTCTGTGCCGATATCCTTGGCGACTGGCGCGAAGAGGTGCTTACCCGTAATCGTGAAAGCACCGAACTCCGTCTCTATGTCTCCACCATCCCCACCGACTATCGCATGAACTGCCTGGAGGAAGATATTCCCTACCGTCTCAGCGTAGCCCATCAGAACACGGCCTATAACCAGCCTACACAGACAGGTTTCTATCTGGGGCCTGACAAGACCGTTAATCCTTTCCTGAAATAAGCTCCAATATCATACAAAATTACCCGTAAAACGTATTTTTTTCCTTATTTATTAATATACATTCTATGTAAATTTGCAGCAGAATATTATTAATTTGAATTCTATGATAAGATTTGTTACCGTTCTCGCGTTCATGTTCTCACTCCTGCCACTGAAGGCTCAGGAGTCTGGTTTGAGTCGTCATAATTTCCTTTATGCCGGTCAAAGCAAACAACTCCGGCTCTTCAAGGTAGAAAACGGACAGGTAAGTTGGATGCACCATGCCACGAACTGGCGCGGGGAGTTCAGTGACGCCATCCTAATGACCGACGGGCATATCCTGTTGGCACATCAGTATGGCATAGCCGAAATCAATCAGGACCATCAGGTACTATGGTCGTATGCAGCTCCTCCGGGAACGGAAATACATACCATACAGCCTATCGGACAGCATCATGTGGTGTTTGTGCAAAATGGCCATCCTGCCATGGTGCGTGTCATGGAGATTCCTTCGCTTAAGATTGTTCATGAGTTTGAGATACCTGCCTCAAAGGGCGTTCATGGACAATTCCGCAATGCACGGCTGTCTTCACGAGGCACGTTGCTGGTTTGCCATATGAGCCAAGGCTATGTGGCAGAATACAGTGTGCAGGGCAACGAACTTTACAGATGGGAGATGCCTGGAGCCTGGTCGGTCACAGAATTGGCCAAGGAAAACCTGCTCTTTGTGGGTAAAGGGAATACGGTGAAAGAGATTACCCGTGAAGACGCACAGGTTGTATGGCAGCCAGACCTCAGTCACATCGGATTGCGACAAATACAGAAAGCCGTACGCTTGAAGAACGGCAACACCATCCTCAACAGTTGGTGGAATGAATGGGGCAAGGAGACCATTGACACCTTGAATCCGCCCCTTCAGGCCGTAGAAATAGATAAAGAAGGAAAGGTGGTATGGAAACTCGCTTCTTGGAAAGATCCCGACTTAGGACCAGCTACGACCATACAGCCATTAGACCAACCTGTGGACCGTGACCGTCTATTCTTCGGCCATTTCAACGGACGGGAACTTCCGCCGCTGATGTTAGGACCCAATCAGCCCGTGGGTGAAGGAATGGGCATTCATCCGGGACGTGTGGCATGGATTCATGCGCCAGGCGTGGCTTCATGGGACGGTCATACCGGACTTTGGGTGGAAGACCGATGGAACTCTCAACAGAAGGCTGACCGTATGGTGCGAGAGGCACTCATCCATCTAACGGGTGAAAAGAACGCAAATAAAGCCTGGAAGGCTCTCTTCCAATATTTCAATGAAAAGCATGGACGCGGTAGACGAGGTTATCGCAAAGGCGAGAAGATTTGCGTGAAACTAAACTTGAACAACGCACTCACACATCGTGATACCATAGAACTGAACTCTTCGCCTTTTGTGACATTGGCACTGGTGCGCTCGATGGTTCATGATGGCGGTATTCAACAGCAAGACATCATACTCTGTGAACCTAGTCGTGCCATTACCGACAGCATCTACGATAAGGTACATAGAGAGTTTCCATCCGCCATATTCATAGACAATATCGGAGGCGATGGCAGACAACAGTGTGAATACTATCCAGAAATGATTCAATATTCGACTGACAACGGTAAACTGGCCCGCGGATTGGCGAAATGCATCGTCGATGCAGACTACCTGATCAACTCATCACTATTGAAACTCCACACTGGTCCCGGGGTAACCCTTACCTCTAAAAACTGGTACGGAGCGACTGACATCAACCTCATCTGGCGGAAAAATGCACATAACAACTTCAGCGCGGACAAACGCCACGGAAAGCCGGGCTACAAAACCTTCGTTGACTTCATAGCCCACAAGCATCTGGGACAGAAGACACTCTTCTTCCTTATCGATGGGACCTATGGTTCGCGCCACGTGAACTTTAAACCCTACCCCAAATGGCAGAAGCCTCCCTTCAACAATGACTGGGCTTGTTCGCTCATCGTTTCACAAGACGAGGTAGCCTGCGATGCCGTAGCCATGGACCTGCTCATCAGCGAATGGCCTGAATTCGGCTCACTGAATTACTGCGACGAATATCTCGTTGAGGCCGCCAGCATTCCTCATCCCAAAAGCGGCACCGTATACCAGCAGGACGGGAAACCGCTGGAAAAGCCACTCGGCTTGATGGAACACTGGAAAAACGGAAAAGAACGAAAATACTCTAAATTGGATCTGATTTACCAGTATCTGAAATAAAATGAGAAAAACCATCCTACTGCTCTGGGCTCTCATCGCCACTGCCCTTTGTCCTGCTCAGCATGTCTATGACGTGCGCAATTTCGGGGCTAAGGGCAACGGTGTGCATATTGACAGCCATGCCATCAATACGGCCATCGACCAGGCAGTTAGGGAAGGCGGAGGAACGGTCAAACTGCCAGAAGGTGTCTATCCTTGCTATTCCATCCGACTGGAGAGCAACATCACACTACAACTGGACAGTGGTGCTGTTTTGAAGGCTGCCATGCCTTCGGCAGAGGAAACCTACGACCTTCCAGAAGAAAACCCTTCTCAATATCAAGATTTCGGACATAGCCACTGGAAAAATTCACTGATATGGGGCATCGGACTGCACAACGTGGCCATCACGGGAAAAGGAAGGATTGACGGGAGTGGTGTTCTCTCAAGAGGAAGACCTACACTCAATGGGCTGCCCGTTGCAAACAAAGCAGTGGCATTGAGAGACTGTCGGCAGGTCAGAATCACTGACATTGAGATGCTCAACTGCGGACATTTTGCTTTACTGCTTACAGGAGTGGACTCACTGACGATAGAACGTCTGACCATAGACTCCAACCGCGACGGCATAGATATCGACTGTTGTGAGAACGTAAGAATACGCGATTGCAAGGTAAACACCTTGAACGACGATGCGATTGTACTGAAAACCTCGTATGGACTAAACCGTCTAAAGCCTACAGCCAACGTAATTATAGAGAACTGTCACGTTTCCGGTTATGACATTGGAACGTTGATTGACGGAACAAAGACTACCCTTATTGGCAAAGCACCCGATCAAGACGGCCCGACGGGAAGAATCAAACTGGGAACGGAGAGCAACGGCGATTTCCGCAATATCATCATACGCAATTGCACATTCACCCATTGCCGTGGTCTTGCCTTGGAGACGGTGGACGGCTCTCAAATGGAAAATATAGCGGTGACAGATATCAGGATGAAGGACATCAACAATGCACCCTTCTATATCCGGGCTGGAAACCGCAACAGAGGACCTGAAGGCCTGCCAGCCTCCACCGTGAAAAATGTGCGTATCTCGAACGTAACCGTAGAAGATGCCGACAGCCGATATGCCTCTATCATAGCGGGAAACACAACGGGCTCTATCACAGGCGTCACGTTGAGCAACATCAAGTTGCAATACCGCGGAGGCATCACGATGGAAGACGTGCAGAGCCAACGGGGCGTAAACCCCTTCTTCACGAAGAATCCAAACATGAAGGGTTATCCGGAACCTTCTGCCCACGGCATACAGGCGGCATCATGTTTCGTCATCTCAGATGCAAAAGACATTACGTTAAAAGACATCGGCATCTCTTTCCTGTATCCTGATGAACGGCCAAAAATGGTGCTTACAAATACAGGGCGAGTGACAATAGAGCGCTTTAGTTCCGTAAAAGACCGGCAGATTGACAAAGCCGACCATATCATCTTAGATAATTAACAATAAAAACAAATAAAAATTACCCAACATGAAGAGATTTATCTTACTAATGCTTACCTTTTGCGCACTAACGAACATTCAGGGACAGACGCCACAGGAAGTTCTAAGTGTAGCCCAACGGGTCAATGACTATTTCATGAAGAAATACAGCGACCCCACTATTCCTACTAACGTGGGAAAAATCCGTCCCAGCAGCCTGTGGACGCGTGCCGTCTATTATGAGGGACTGATGGAACTTTATAAAGTGGATGCCCAACAACGTTACATTGACTATACCGACCGCTGGGCCGACTTCCACAAATGGACTCCACGCAATGGCATCACATCGTGCGATGCTGACGACCAGTGCTGCGAGCAGACGTATCTGGACCGCTACATGATGACCGGGCAGGAGAAGATGATTGTGCATGTGAAGGAGAACCTGGCACACCAGATGAAGACCGGCAACGACCGCAAGGCCAACGGTGCGCTCTACGGCTGGTGGACTTGGATTGATGCCATACAGATGGCCATGCCCGTCTATTCGAAGATGTATCGCATCACAGGCGAGCAGAAATACATAGACCATGCCATGCGGATGTACACCTGGAGCCGCGACACGCTGGCCGGCGGACTGTTCAATACGCAGGAAGGATTGTGGTGGCGAGATGCCGACTATGTACCTCCCTACAAAGAGAAGGACGGCAACAATTGTTACTGGAGCCGTGGTTCCGGTTGGGTGTATGCTGCCTTGGTGAAGGTACTCGAAGACCTTGAGGCCATGCCAGAACTCTCCAAACAGTCAAAAAAATACTACAAGAGTCTGAAGAAAGATTTCGTCCTCATGAGTAACGGACTGCTCAATTGTCAGCGTGAGGACGGTTTCTGGAATCCTTCGCTCATGTCGGAAGCCAATTATGGCGGCAAGGAACTTACGGGTACTGCCCTATTCCTCTATGGAATGAGCTGGGGAATGAATCACGGTATCCTGAAAAACAAGCAATACAAGCCTGCATGCGACCGCGCCTGGAAGGCCATGGTGAAGGACGCCGTACATCCAGATGGCTTTCTCGGATGGGTGCAGGGCACAGGAAAGGACCCTTCTGCCGGGCAGCCATTGGCTTATGACAAGGTACCTGACTTCGAAGACTACGGTACTGGCTGCTTCTTGTTAGGTGCAGTGGAATATTACAGACTGTTGAATAAATAAACAATAGGTTATGAGAGGGATTGTAAGAATTGCCTTTTGTGTCTTGGCGTCTTTGTGTTCATTGTATGTAAGCGCACAACGCACAGTAACGTGTCTGGATTTCGGATGGAAGTTTCATGCCGGGGATATGCAGCAGGCAGCTGCTACAGATTTCAACGACAGCAACTGGCGCACCGTAAACCTCCCCCATGACTTCCAAATAGAACAGCCGTGGGTGGAACCTTCTCCCGACGAACGGCCTGACAACACCGACGTGGCTGCTAATATCAAGAGCCGGTTGTCGAGCCGTGGCTTCAAAGAGATAGGGAAAGGATGGTACCGGCTGCACCTCACACCCGATGAAACCTGGAAGAACAAACGCGTATTACTCGACTTCGGTGGCATTATGTATGTGGGGGATGTCTTCCTGAATGGGGAACTCATCGGCGGCACTGACTACGGCTATGTGGGGTTTGAAGTTGATCTAACCGGCAAATTGAAATGGGGACAAGACAATGTCATTGCCGTGATGGCTGACACTCGTGAGCCCAACAATTCACGCTGGTACACAGGCGGAGGACTCTTCCGCAGCGTAAAGCTTATCACTACAGACAAGACACTCTATTTTGAGCGCCACCCGCTAAACATCTCCACCCGTGACAACCGCTTCGTCAACATCAAGGCTGAGTTTACCAACCGTGGGAAGGAAAAGGAAACGAAAGTCAGCGTGAAGCTCTATGCCCCGGACGGAACACAAATATATGAGGGAACGTCTGTACAGAAGCGCATCACTATGTCGCGTACCATGGAGGCTAAACTCCCTGAAATAGAAGTAAAGAACGCCCTACTATGGGATTGTGAGCATCCTAATCTATACAAGGCTGTAGTTACCTTGCAGAACGAAAAAGGAGAAGTCTTGGACGAGGCTTCATCCAACTTCGGCATCCGCACGATAGCAATGACACCCGAACAAGGATTACTGCTTAACGGTAAGAAAGTTCTGTTGAAAGGCTATGCCAATCATCATACACTAGGAGCCCTCGGTGCTGCCGCCTATCCACGGGCTATTGAGAAGCGCATTCAGATGGTGAAGGAATGGGGAATCAACCATATCCGCACCAGTCATAATCCATATAGTCACGAGTTTATCGAACTCTGTGACAAATACGGAATCCTTGTTGTGGATGAACTCTACGACAAATGGACGCGCCAACACACGGGCGGAAGAGTGCCCTTTGAACAGTTGTGGCAACAAAACATACCTGAATGGGTGAAACGTGACCGAAACTCTCCTTCTGTGGTGTTGTGGAGTCTGGGTAATGAACTGCAGCAGGATCCCAATCAGCCCTTCAATGATTTCGGTGTGACGATGTTCAAACTGATGAAGACTCTCATCAACCGTTATGATAGTACCCGATTGGTGACTGTTGCCATGCATCCCCGCTACCGCAATTGGGAGACCGATTCGCTGCCTGCAGATCTTGCGATGATTACTGATGTGCAGGCATACAACTATCGCTATATGTATTTCCCTGGTGACGGACAACGCTTTCCATGGATGAAGTTCTATCAAAGTGAGGCTTCCGTATCCGCCATGGGTGAAAACTACTTTGCCATGGATTTGGACAAGGTCATCGGATTGGCTTATTGGGGAATGATTGACTATCTTGGTGAAAGTCAGGGATGGCCGGCAAAAGGATGGGAACAAGGTGTCTTTGACATCACTTTGGAGCCCAAGCCCAAAGCCTATTACATGAAAAGTTTCTTTAAGCCTGAGGAGCCGTTGGTGCATATTGCCGTCATCGACAAGAAAGGAGACATGATGTGGAATGGCGTTCAGACGGGCAATGACGGTATGAGCGACCATTGGAATCGTCAGCAGGGTTCAAAAGTTACCCTCATCACCTATACCAATGCTGACGAAGTGGAAGTCTTCGTAAATGGTAAGAGTATGGGCACGAAGCAGAACGATAAGAAGAATGCCAAGACACGCAACCAAATCCGCTGGGAAAACATCCCTTATGCAAATGGCTATTGTGAAGCCGTGGCAAAGAATAACGGCAAGATTGTGGCCCGCCACAAGATAGAGACAACAGGAGAAGCCGTAAAACTTGTAGCTATTCCCGATAACAACCAGTGGAAGGCGGACGGCTCTGATTTGCAACATATACGCGTCTATGCCGTCGACAAGAAAGGCCGCCGTGTCTATCATGCACAGCAGCAACTCACTTTCAGCATCAGTGAAGGGGCTGAGATTGTGGCTGTATCGAACGGAGACCAGAAAAGTAATGAGTTGAATGTTACCAACAAGCGTAGTCTCTACAACGGTTCTACCCTGGTCATTTTGCGCGCAGGTCGAAAGACTTCTAAGCCTGTTCTCACCATCGAAGCTGATGGTTTCAAGACAGTCAAGACAAAACTGCAAACGCTATGAACAGTCATTCTTTAAGCAAAGTTTGTACGGATGTGTTATTCGCAGCCCTTTGTGTCTTTATGTCATTGTGTTCCGTTAACACCTTTGCCAAAGGCAACCTGCAGAAAGGCAACCGCTACCTCTATTGCCACATGAACGATGCCGGTCCGGCATGGACGGCCTACGCCCTAAGCTGCGACGGACTCCACTGGCACGACCTGCTCGACGGCGACTCCATCTTCAGCGATGCCGAGATGGCCCCCATTGAGAAGCGTTCGCGCGATGCATTCATCTGCCGCAAGCACGACGACAGCGGCTACCTGATGGTGTTCACCGACATGGATGCCTCGCAGGCCTCGCGCAACCGAATGGGAAAAGTGGAGACTTGGGACAACTATGGCATCTGCCTGCTCACTTCCGACGACCTTATCCACTGGAAATCAAAAGGCTACGACTTCCGCAAAGGAACATCCATTTTCTGCAACCCACAAGGCGAAAGCGTGTATAAAGACTGGAGTACCATCAACCGCGTATGGGCTCCGCAGATTATGTGGGACGAAGATTTTACATGGCCCGACGGCCGCAAGGGCGGCTACATGATTTACTATTCCATGTGGAACCGCGCAGAGGAGAAATACGACCGGATGTATTACAGTCATGCCGATGAGAGTTTTACCCAACTCACCCAGCCGCAACTGCTTTTCGACTGGGGATACGCCACCATCGATGCCGACATCAACTGGGTGGAAGCCGACCGGCAGTGGCACATGATGATTAAGAAAGAAGGCGGAAAACCCGGACTGTTCACCGCCACGGCACCCAGTCTGACTGGTCCGTGGAGCGAACCCGTGGAAGACGACTACGTGAATTTTGAAGGAAATAAGAAATGTGAGGGAGTTTCGGCCTTCCAACTGGAAGGTTCCGACGCGTGGATGATTGGCTATATCGAGTATTCCTCGAAGCCTAAAAACTACCGCATCTGTGAGGCCGACCGCTTCATGCGCAACTTCAAGAATCCGAAGAACATCGAAGGCGTGGCACGTCCGCAACACGGTTCGTTCATGCGCATCACGAAAAAGGAATACAAGCGCCTGGAACGATGGTCGGCAAAGCATAAAAAGGGGAAAAAATAAAAAGGTATAAAGATTCGTTTAAGTTTTATCCTTTAAGATTTTGCCATGCCGTAAAAATACTGTAAATTTGCGGCATGGTTTTAAATTACATTTGGATTGCATTCTTCATCATCGCATTTGTCATTGCTTTGGTGAAACTTATTTTTTTCGGTGACGTGGAAGTCTTCCCCGCCATGATGAATTCCACATTCGACAGTTCCAAGACCGCCTTCGAGATTTCACTCGGACTGACGGGCGTCTTGTCGCTGTGGTTAGGTATTATGAAGATTGGCGAGAAGGGAGGCGTCATCAATCTCTTTGCCCGTGTGCTCTCGCCCGTATTCACGAAGCTGTTCCCGGATATCCCCAAGGGGCATCCCGCCACGGGAAGCATCTTCATGAATATTGCGGCCAACATGCTCGGCCTTGACAACGCTGCTACGCCCCTGGGACTGAAGGCCATGGAGCAGTTGCAGGAAATCAACCCGAAGAAAGACACGGCCAGCAACCCGATGATTATGTTCCTTGTGCTGAACACCTCGGGACTGACGCTCATCCCTGTTTCTATCATGGTCTATCGTGCACAGCAGGGGGCCGCCCAGCCAACGGACATCTTCATCCCTATCCTGCTGGCGACGTTCTTTTCCACCATGGCGGGCATTATCGTGACCTCGCTCTATCAGAAAATCAACCTCCTCAACAAGACTTTGCTGCTCACGCTGGGCGGCATGTGCGCCTTGGTGGCAGGCATCATCTGGGGATTCTCACAGTTGGATAAAGACCAGATGAACGTGGTTTCCACCTTGGTGGCAAACATTCTGCTCATGACGGTCATCGTGAGTTTCATCCTAACGGGCGTCCACAAAAAGGTGAATGTCTACGATGCATTTATCGAGGGAGCCAAGGACGGTTTCAAGACGGCAGTCGTCATCATACCCTATCTGGTGGCCATTCTCGTTGGAATCGGTGTTTTCCGTGCCTCGGGTGCCATGGACATGCTCATCGACGGTCTGGCATGGTGCGTGGAAGCCCTGGGTATTGACACCCAGTTCATCGGAGCCTTGCCAACGGCGCTAATGAAACCGCTGAGCGGCGGAGGTGCTCGTGGACTGATGGTCGATGCCATGGCCACCTATGGCGCTGACTCTTTCGTGGGTCGTCTGGCTTGCATTTTCCAAGGTTCCACCGATACTACCTTCTATGTGCTGGCTGTCTATTTCGGTAGCGTGAGCATCCGCTATACGCGCCACGCCGTTACCTGCGGACTGCTGGCTGACCTGGCAGGCATCTTATCGGCGATCTTCATCGCATACCTATTCTTCGGATAATCATGGCAAACCTGAAATCTCTGGCCAAGGACACGGCCATCTACGGACTATCGAGCATCATCGGCAGGTTTCTCAACTACCTGCTCGTCCCGCTTTATACGGCTAAACTGGCAGCAGCCTCCGGCGGTTATGGCATCATCACCAATATCTATGCCTATACGGCCCTCATCATGGTCATCCTGCTTTTTGGCATGGAGACCACTTTCTTCCGTTTTGCCAACAAGGAGGGCGAGGACCCCCACCGCGTCTATAGCACCACACTGATTACCGTGGGTACTTTGGCTCTTACCTTCATCGTGCTTGTGCTGCTTTTCATCAAGCCTCTCTCCCAGACCATGGGCTATGCCGATCATCCGCAATTCATCTGGGTGATGGCCATTACCGTCGGCATCGATGCTTTCTCTGCCATACCATTCTCCTATCTGCGTTACCAGAAAAGACCCTTGAAGTTTGCATCGCTGAAGCTGCTGAACATAGCAATGAATATCACAATGAACCTCATCTACTTTGCCGTTATCAACGGAAAGGACGTGGGATATGCTTTCTACATCAACCTTGCCTGTTCCAGCATCCTGCTCTGTTGTCTGTGCAAAGAGCTCACTGGTTTCCGATGGATCTTCGACCGTGAACTTTTCCGCCGTATGTTCCACTATGCCTGGCCGCTGCTCGTGCTCAGCATTGCCGGCATCCTGAACCAGACGGCCGACAAGATTCTCTTCCCCTATATCTATACAGCCAGCGATGCCCATGCCCAATTAGGCATCTATGGCGCCGCCTCGAAGATAGCCATGATTATGGCGATGATTACCCAGGCGTTCAGCTATGCCTACGAGCCTTTTGTCTTTGGCAAGGCCCGGGAAAAAGACTCCAAGGAGATGTACGCCCAAGCCATGAAATACTTCATCATTTTCACCCTGCTGGCCTACCTGGCCGTCATCGCCTACCTCGACATTCTGCGCTACATCATCGGCAGCGACTACTGGGAAGGCCTCCGCGTGGTGCCCATTGTCATGGCCGCCGAAATCATGATGGGCATCTATTTCAACCTCTCCTTCTGGTATAAACTCATCGACAAGACCATCTGGGGAGCCATCTTCTCGGGCATTGCCTGCATGGTGCTCGTCGCGGTGAACGTAATCTTCGTACCCCGCTATGGCTATATGGCTTGTGCCTGGGGCGGATTCTCCGGCTATTTCACCTGCATGGCGCTCAGTTACCTCGTAGGTCGCAAGAAGAATCCCATCAACTATCCCTTGAAGGACATTGCTCTCTATGTGGTTTTTGCCGCCCTGCTGATGGTGCTGATGCTGATGCTCAACCACAATCTCGGCATGTTCGGAGCCCTCGCCTTGAACACCGTCCTGCTTCTGCTGTTCGTCGCACTCATCGTAAAGCGCGACTTTCCCTTGTCCAATCTTCCTGTCGTTGGCAAATATTTCCGCAAGTCATAAACCATCCATAAATCATGAAAAAGAATATCATCGCCCTGTGCATCTCACTCTCCTCTCTCCTCTCTCCTCTTTCCTCTCAAAAAGCAGTTGCCGACGAGGGAATGTGGACGCTCTACAACCTGCCCTCGCAGGTGTTTGCACAGATGCAGCAGGAAGGTTTCTCGCTGCCCAGCACTGCACTCTACAGCGATGCCAATGCCATTAAGAACTGCGTGGTAAACTTTTCGGGCTATTGCTCGGGCGTGGTGGTAAGTCCCGACGGACTGGTTTTCACCAACCACCACTGCGGTTTCGAATCCATCCGCAGCCATTCCACCGTGGAACACGACTATATGCTGAACGGCTTTATCGCCAAAAGCTACGAGGAAGAACTGCCCAACGAGAACATGTTCGTCTCCTTCATGCGTTCACAGGAGGACATTACCGGACGTATTCTGTCAGAAGCTAGGAAGCGGAACATAGCAGATGCTGATATGAGTATCGTCATTGACTCTCTGCAACAGGTGATGAGCGATTCCGTAAAACTCATCGATAAGACCCTCCACGTAGAGATAGATGCTTTCTATGAAGGTAACAGTTACTATGCCACGGTTTATCAGATGTTCCGTGACCTTCGTCTGGTCTTTGCCATTCCTAAGTCGATGGGCAAGTTTGGCGGCGACACCGACAACTGGATGTGGCCCCGCCAGACCTGCGATTTCTCGGTGTTCCGTATCTATGCCGATCCCAAGACAAATGGACCGGCGGAATATTCCAAGGATAATGTACCCTATCATCCAGCTTCTTGGGCTCCCGTCAGTACAGAAGGCTATAAAGACGGCGACTTTTCCATGACCGTGGGCTACCCCGGCAGCACCAACCGTTACCTCTCTTCCTATGGCATTCGCGAGATGCGAGACGCAGAAAACACGACCCGCGTACAAGTTCGTGGTTTGAAACAGGATATCATGAAGCGCCACATGGATGCTTCAGAGGCCGTCCGAATGAAGTACGACTCCAAATATGCCCAGAGTGCAAACTATTGGAAGAACTCCATGGGTATGAACAAATGCATTGATTCCATCGGCATTATCCAGCAGAAAAAGGCTTATGAAAACCGTATTCGCCAGTATCAGGATTCCACGGGGTATCTGAAGAACGAACTCGATTTCGCCAAATTGGAGAAACTTTATCAGCAGCGTTTCGAAGTGAGACGCGCTTACTATTATTATATTGAGACCTTCCGCCGGACTAACGAATTAGTTACCCGGGCGATGCGCGCTAACAATGGAGGGCTGGAGTTGCAGGGACCTGCAGAGAAACCCCGTAAACAATACTTCATTTTCAAGGACAACAGTGACGAATGGGATGAAGCTCTCGACAAGGAGGTTCTTGTGGCCCTGATGAAAAACTACCGCGAGAAAGTGGATGCCAAATACTGGCCTGACTTCTTCAAGACCGTTGACCGGAAATTCCGCGGTAACTTCTCCGTTTATGTGGATTGGCTCTACAAGAAGAGCTTCCTGATGAAGAGTGGCAAGAAAATCTATCCCTCCAAGAAAAAATACCTGAAAGACCCCGGCATTCAGATGGGTGTCGACCTCGGAGCACTGGTTCTGGGTACTATCACAGATGAGATGTCTGCCATCACTGACAGCATCGATGCCCAGGAGAAGATGCTCTGTGCTGCCAAACTCCGTATGGAGGAAGACTTACCCCACTATTCTGATGCCAACTTCACCATGCGCCTTTCCTACGGACAGGTGGGCGAATATCTGCTCAACGGACAGCCTTCCGGCTATTACACTACGGCTGAAAGTATGGTGGAGAAGATGAGAAAGGGCGATTCCATCGAAGATTATAAGGCTGAACCCATCATGCACGAACTGCTCTCAGCCAAGGACTTCACCCCTTATACCGACAAGACCACGGGAAAGATGCAACTTTGTTTCTTGACCAACAATGACATTACCGGCGGCAACTCCGGTTCACCGATGTTCGACGGACAAGGACGTCTCATCGGCCTGGCCTTCGACGGCAACTGGGATTCACTTTCCAGCGACATCTTCTTTGACACCAAATTGGCCCGCTGCATCGGTGTAGATATCCGCTATGTGCTCTTTATGATGGACCGTTGGGGACATGCCGACCGCCTGCTTCATGAGATATTAAAAAAGTAAAAGGGTAAAAGACAAGTAATCGTAAAAATGATGGACATGAAAAGGAACTATTTTTATAGAGCAAAAAAGGTGAAGGTCTGTGCCGTTTTACTTTTTTACCTTTTTACCTTTTTACCTTTATATTCTCAGAATTACCGTCAGTTAATGAATCTGGCAGGTACTTGGAAAACAGAACTAGGTGACATCGCCCTTCCAGGTACCACCGACACCAACCGCAAAGGAAATGCGCTCGAAAAGAAAGACGAGACCACCCATCTGTCGCGCCTCTACAGTTATGTCGGCGAACTGTCGTATTCTCGTGAGGTTACCATCCCTGTCGAATGGAAAAAGAAAAGCATCCTCCTCCACATGGAGCGCACGAAAGCTACCAAGGTGCTTGTGGATGACAAGATGGCAGGTCAAAACAATAACATTTCCACAGAGCAGGTTTACAATCTCACGGAATTCCTGAAGCCTGGGAAGCACACGATGACTATCCAGGTGGACAATACAGACAAGAACGTCCCTCCACAATTGCTTAGTAACAGCCATGCCTACACCGAGGACACTCAGACCAACTGGAACGGAATCATCGGTGATTTCTATTTGGAAGCCTTGAATCCACTTTATATCAGTCGGATTAATTTGAAAACCAATCCTGCCACAAAAGCTTTCGAGGCCGACATTCTCATAAACGGAGAAGCCAAGAAAGACTATTCCGTTTCAGCTGTATTTGCTCCGATGGGCAATGACGTGGGGGTTGTACTCATGGAGAACACCGTCAAAAAGGATAAGAAAGACAGCCGCCACCTGGTCTTGAAATACCAGAACGATAGTCTGAAACTCTGGGACGAGTGGAATCCCAATCTCTATCGACTTATCATAACAGTGGATGGCTTCGACAGGCAAGAAATAGATTTCGGCATATGTGATTTCCGAAACGTCGGTACACAGTTCAACGTCAACGGCGCGAAGACTTTCTTGCGCGGCAAGCACGATGCCTGTGTATTCCCTTATACAGGTCATGTTCCGATGGATATGCCTTCCTGGCGCCGCTATCTGCAGATTTGCAAAGGCTACGGCATCAACCATATCCGGTTCCACTCCTGGTGTCCGCCCGAGGCTGCTTTCCTTGCCGCCGATATCGAGGGTGTCTATCTGCAGCCCGAACTTCCTTTCTGGGGAGAATTCAAACTGGATGACAACAATCTGATGACTTTCCTTCACAAAGAAGGAACAAATATCCTCCATCAATACGGTCATCATCCCTCGTTTGTGATGTTTGCCCTAGGTAACGAACTCAGGGGCGATATCCCCACGATGAAGAAATTCACCAATGACTTCCGCCGAATAGCACCCGGAAAGCTCTATACCTTCGGTTCCAACTACTATTTGGGCTATCAGGGATGGAAAGAGGGTATGGACTTCTTTGTGACCTGCCGCAACGGCGGTGAGGAATGGGGAAAATTCAACACCCACACACGCGGTTCCTTCTCCTTTGCCGACACCTACGACGGTGGCATGATCAATCATTCCTACCCCAATTCATCGATGAATTTCGATGAAGCCGTCGAAAAATGTCCCGTGCCCATCATCAGTCATGAGACAGGACAATTCCAGACCTATCCCGATTATAATGAGATAAAGAAATACACGGGAGTGCTGTACCCCTACAACATGGAAATTTTCCGCAGCCGTCTTGAAAAAGCCGGCATGGCCGATCAGGCGGAAGCCTTCCATCGCGCCTCAGGTCATTGGAGCGTACAACTCTACAAAGCCGACATTGAAATGGACCTGCGCACCCGCGGTATGGCCGGTTTCCAATTGCTCGACATCCAGGATTATCCCGGTCAGGGTTCAGCCTATGTAGGCATCCTCGATGCCTTTATGGAATCGAAGGGCATCACCACTCCCCAGGAATGGCGCCAATGGTGCAACGATGTTGTGCCCTTGGCTATACTTCCTAAGTTCTGCTACACCAACAACGAACACCTGAAAGGCAAAATCCAGATAGCCAACTACGGAAAAGAAAGTCTTGAAGGTAAAACCCTGTGTTGGTATCTCGTATCGCCCGACAAGGGAAAAAACAAGAATACCATCTGCGGCACAGGCATCATCACAGGAAACAAGCTGACCTTGCCAGCCGGAAGCGGACTGCTTGAAGCAGGCGCCATTGATATCAGCCTCTCTGAATTCCCGTTGCTGAAAGACGCGGAAAAACTCACGCTTTTCACTTTCATTGAAGGCACCGATTACCAGAACTCATGGCCCATCTGGGTGTATCCGGCAGAAACAAAGAAGAAAACCACATCTGACATCATCATCGCCCATCACTACGATGCCGAGACTGCCAGGAAACTCTCCAGCGGTGCCACGGTGTTGCTGATGCCCGACAGTACCCAGGCAAAAGGCCTTACCATAGGAGGTCTGTTCCAGACCGACTATTGGAACTACCGGATGTTCAAAACCATCTCTGAGAACAACAAGAAGCCCGTGTCGCCAGGCACACTGGGCATTCTTACCAACCCTGAACATCCCATTTTCAATCAGTTCCCAACCGAAGAGCACACCTCCTGGCAGTGGTTCCCCATCGTAAAGAACGCCCGCCCGTTCATCCTCGACAACACTGGGAAAGACTATCGTCCCATCGTGCAAGTGATTGACAACATCGAGAGAAACCATAAACTCGGCCTCATCTTCGAGTTCGCCGTGAACAAGGGTAAGCTGCTCGTCTGCATGTCACCGCTCGATCAGCTTCAACAATATCTCGAAGCCCGTCAGCTCTATCAAAGCATCCTTCAGTATATGCAGTCGTCCGCCTTCGCTCCAAAGACTCGCATTACTTACGAGGAATTCCAGAAACTGCTCACTACTCCCGTCGAGGAAGGCAAGATGAAGCAGCTCTTCAACATTTCGCAATATTAATGAATAAACAGAACATACAACTATGGTGAAAAGAATCCTTTTTGTGACCTTGATGTCCGCATTGACGCTATTTGCGCAGGCACAGGTCAACGTACCATCGGCAGAAGAAACGCCGCAACTGGAATTTGCCCTGCAACTTCGGGTGACGCTCGATGCCCCTTATAGTGTGGGGGAAACGCAGCACGGGCGACGCACCGTCATCCCTATCACGGGCGGCACCTTCGAGGGACCGCTGCTGAAAGGCACCATCATCAACGGCGGAGCCGACTATCAGCTGGCCAACGCCGAGGGTCGCACCGAAATTGAAGCCATCTACAGCATCAAGACCGACGACGGCGTCTATATCCACGTGCGCAACCGCGGCATTATCTGCAGCGGGAAGGATACCGAGGGACGGCCTTCGTTCTATTTCAAGGCCGCGCCGCAGTTTGAGGCACCCGCCAATAGCCGCTATGCCTGGCTCAACAACGCAATCTTCGTTTGCCAACCCGCATTCAACACAGATTTCAAGGGCATTGTGCTGAACGTGTGGAAGGTAAAATAAAATGTTAAACTGAATAAAAAAAGGGGAAATAAAGTGAGGTTCTTCGGAATTTTATATATCTTTACAACTTAAAATTTAAGGAATCCGTTAAGACCGTAGAAAAATGAAACTAGGACAGGATACCAAACTGAGTATCATGATGGTTGTTGCAGCGGCTTTGCTGCTACAAATGAGCGAGACGCTTGAGTATTTCTCCACTCGGCGGACTTTCAACGCGCAATTGACTGAGATGGCTCAGTATGACCTGAACGACAGCCACCGCATCTCACAGGTGAAACAAGAGGTGGAGGCTGCCACTCAGGCTGTCCTGCCTAAAATTGCCAAGCAGATTAACGAAATGGACCTTGACACTTTACAGATTCTGGTGAAAAACCTCATCAAAGAACAGCCACAGATTGTGGGTGTCTCCATAGGTTATCTGCCGGAATTTGTGACCAAGGAGATGGACTTCGGTAATCATCGCTACGGCATCTATATCTATGAGAACAAAAATGTCAAGGACAGCGTCGAGACAGTAAAGTTGAAAAGCAAGGACTACACGGAACGTCCGTGGTTCGAGGACATCCTGAATTCCAACGGCTATTGGAGTGAGCCATACGAAGGACTCTACAATTACATCCTGATGTGCAGCTACTCCATTCCTATCCGAAACGATGCAGGAAAGACGGTTGCCATAATGGCAGCCGACATACCATTGCGAGAAGTATCTGCGGCAGCAACGAAATTCTATGAGATGCAGCGGAAGTCTGCCTTGCGGAACTTCCTCTTCAATCTTTCGGGAATCCTGCTACTGGGCTTCATCGTTTATAGGGCATTCAGTTATCTGCGGCGACTGAACACCGCCTATGCGGAAAAGGAGCGCTTCACGGGCGAGCTGAATGTGGCCCGTGACATTCAGGAGTCAATGATTCCCAAGAAATTCCCAGGACCTTCCGATCGCAAGGACCTGGAAATGTTCGCCTCGCTGACACCTGCACGCGAAGTAGGCGGTGACTTCTATGACTTCCTCATTCTCAACGACCGCGTTTGTTTCTGTATCGGTGACGTCAGCGGCAAGGGCGTTCCTGCCTCCATGCTGATGACTGTGACCAGAACACTTTTCAGGACAGAAGCCCGCAGCGCCTTGCTCAATCTGGAAGAAAGCTCCAAAAACGATGCTGCTTTCATTATGAAACGGATCAACCACATGCTCTGTGAGGAACAGACCAGCGGTTTTTTTGCCACCATGTTTATAGGCATGATCGATTTGAAGAGCGGCAACCTGAACTATTGCAATGCAGGACATGAGGCTCCCATCCTGATACATGAGAATCCCCAACCATCAGGCGTCAAGAGCGAAAGTCTTCAGATTGTGCCTAACCTGCCCGTAGGTGCTTTATCAAACTGGGTCTATGAAGGGCAGACCACCCTACTCCAGCCTAACGACATCCTCTTCCTCTACACCGACGGACTGAGTGAAGCCCGGAATGTCAAGGGCGAACTATTGACACGCAAGCGTGTACTGCAACTGTCACAACAGGCAGAAAACCATACACCGGGCGAGATTGTGACACTCATGGAGGAAGAAGCCAAGAAGCATGCAGGAAACGCTGAGCAAAGTGACGACCTCACACTGATGGCCCTCAAGTGGAAAGGTGATAGCGAAACAGTCCAGCCCCCAAAAACTGTCAACGCTCAACCATCAACCCCCAACCCTCAGCCTTACGAAGGCATAGCGGCGAACGCCGATAAGGTCACCCTGCTAGCCAGTAAGTCGTACTTGCCACAGATGAAGAGCTTCATGATCAAGGCAACAGACCGTGCCGGACTAAACGAGCGTGCCACCAAGCAATTGCGGCTGGCAGTGGAAGAAGCCGTGGCCAATGTGGTTCACCATTCACATGCCGATACCGTGACACTTGCTTCGGAAATCCGCGGCAATCAGTTGTTGCTCTCCATCATTGATGACGGATTCCCCTTCGACCCCACCACCGCCCAAGTCACGGACACGGCTATACCCGCCGACAAACGGCCCATTGGCGGACTGGGCATCATCTTTATCCGACAAATGAGCGATGACCTTGAATATCACCGCTACAACGAGCATAACATATTGACAATTAAGAAGAACATTAATTAGATTAAGAAGTATGGAAATAACTATCAATGAAAAAGATGGCCGCTTGGTGGCTTCACTCATAGGCGACCTCGACAACTCCGCAAGCAGCATGGCCGAGAAAGAACTGGCTCCGCTGCTGGAACGTGACGACTGCGACATTGAACTCGATTGCCGCGAATTGGATTACATCTCCTCTAGCGGACTCCGCATCCTACTCAACATCTACAAAAGTACGCGCCGTAACGGACGACGTGCCTTTATCAGCCACCTCAACGAAGAAGTAGCCGACGTGTTCCGCATCGGCGGCTTCCTCCAACTCTTCGAAGTAATTGAATAAGATTATGGCAGAAAAAAAACAAACCAAACCCGACTACGAGCAACTTGCTGCTGAGAATACCGCGTTGAAGGCAGAAGTGGATCGCCTCAAGGACGAACTCGTCAGACTCGTCGGCAGAAACCTCGACCTTACCGAACGGTTGGAATACGACGTGGAACTGAGACGCCGTACGGAAATAGCCCGCGAATTGCTCGAAGGCAACATCCAGCGACAGCGCAATGCCGACCTGCAGGACGACGGTCAGCTGATGGCCATCATTGAGATGCGCGTGGAAAAAGACCGTCCCCACCTCAGTCCCGACTTCAATTCCGAAGCCTTGGCAGAGATGCTTGGCGTGAGCCGTGAACGGCTAGCGCGCCTTTTCCGTCACCAGACCATCCACCGCACTCCCGATGCCTACATCGACAACCTTCGTGTGCTGGCAGCCCTGCGTCTGTTACGCGAAAAGCCCATGTACAACATTGCCACCGTGGCCGAAGAAGCCGGCTTCAGCAATGTCCGTACCCTGCAGCGCCGTATACAAGATGCCATTGGCATGACACCTATCGACTACCGTGCCATGCTTACCCGCGACATCAAATAAAAAGGAAACTTACCGGTATTTGAAACTTGAACCTCCCACGAACTCTCGCATGATGCTTGTGGGGGGTATTTCTTTGTCATCAACCGGAATGAAATAATGGATGAACTTCAGCAGACGGTGGGCCTCGCTGTATTCCGGACAGTTCTTGGGCACACTCGAGAGAATGATCTCGGCATGTGTGCGCAGCACGGCGAACTCAATATTGAGTGCTGAATTAAACATCGCATCGGCCGTCTCCTGGAAGGGGAAAATCCATTTGTCTTCGGCTTCGCACACATTTTTCCATTGGCTGATGGTCTGCTGTGCGGTGAAAGCGCCCTTGTTGTAGTCGCGGATGATGCGACGGAGCAGGCGGTTGTCGCGCACGGGAATCCAGTTGTGGTCATCGAGCGAGATGCTGGTGAGCGCAGAGATGTAAATCTTGAACTTCTTGGATTCGTCAATCTTTTGCGTGAGCAAAGGATTCAGCGCATGGATACCTTCGATGATAAGCACACTGTCAGACGAGAGTTTCACCTTCTTGCCGTTGTACTCACGCTTTCCCGTAACGAAATTATACTCAGGCACTTCCACGCGCTCACCTTTCATCAGCCGGGTGAGATGATCCTCCAGCAGGTTGTACTCCACGGCTTCAATGTTGTCGAAGTCGTAGTCGCCATTGGGCAGCTTAGGCGTATCCACACGGTTCACAAAATAGTCGTCGGTGGAAATGGAATAAGGCCGCAGGCCACAAGCCAGCAACTGGATACAGAGTCGTTTGCAGAAAGTGGTCTTTCCCGATGACGAGGGGCCTGTAATCAGCACGAGTCTGACGGGATTCTCCTCAGCTCTGAAACGGCGGTCTATCTCCTCGGCAATCTGCACGATTTTCTTTTCCTGCAAGGCCTCGCTGACCTGAATCAGTTCGGAGGCATGGCCTTTCATGATGGCCTTGTTCACATCGCCTGCATTGGAAAGTCGCATGATGATGTCCCAGCGCGTCTTCTCGGCAAACATCTCGTAGGTCTTCGGCATATCCACCTTTTCAGCAAGTACGAGCGGATTGTTCCAGTCAGGGACACGCAACAGCATACCATCGTGATATGGCTCCACGTCCCACACTTTCAGATAGCCTGCCGAAGGTACCAGCGGTCCGTAGTAATAGTCCACCGTATCACCCAGCATATAGTAGTCGCTGTAAATCTGTCCGCTGGTCTCCAGAAGTTTCACCTTATCGGTAAAGCCCCGCTCTGCAAACACGCGAATAGCCTCTTCGTTGGTGGCTTCACTACGACGGAAAGGCATATCGAGGGCTATGATCTCCTCCATGCGTTTGTGGATGCGCTCCACGTCACCCTCTGCCAGCGGTTCGCCACCTTTCTTCTTGAAGTTGCAATAGTATCCGCGCGAGATGGTGTGCTCGATGAAGAGTTTGGAACCCGGGAAGACATCGCTGGCAGCCTTGTAAAGTACAAAACAAAGAGAGCGCACATAGACCCGATGGCCCGATCCCTGACGGGCATCCAGGAATTCCACGTCGCGGTTTTGATAAAGCCGGAACTTCAGTCCCTGTGAAGCGTTATTCACTTTGGCAGAAACCACGGGGTAAGGCATCTGCAACTCATCGGCAAACTCATGATAGACGTCGAGGAGTGAGGTTCCTTCGGGGAAGCTCTTGGTCTTGTTGTTGTTCTTACAGCGGATTTGTAGCATGGGTGTTGGGTGTTAAGTGATGGGTGTTATTTCTTTTTCGGTCTCCTGCGAGCCCATCCTTCTTCACTGAAGTCGGGTTCATCGCCGCCGGAATCGGTCTTCTTCGCCTTCATACCACCGGGATTGAGGAACTGCATCCAGTCTTCCTTTTTGAACTTATGTTGTGAGGGCTGTTCCTGGGAAGGGGCTGTACGAGCCTTTCCACGGCGGAAATCACGCACCCTTCCGCCTGACGTTCCGCGCGTTGCCGACGCTCCGTCGCCTCCTCGCTGTGCGGAATCGGCCTCGTTGCAACGCACTTCGCGACTCTTGTACCACGCTCCGTTCAGCGCATTCATCACCTTACGGGCTTCACGCTCAGGCACTTCAAAGTAGGAAATGGTGTTCTGCAAATCAATATGTCCCACTGGCACCCTTCCACCAACATGGCGGTTGATGAACTGCATGGCCTCGCCGGGATAGAATCCGTCTTTCTTTCCGAGATTGATAAAGAGGCGCTTGTAGCCCTTTTCAGGCTTGCGTGGACCGCGTTCCGAGGATCTTCCTTTCCGCTCTCCTCTTTCCTCTTTCCTCTTTTTCTCTTCCACGTATTCAATCTCCGGCGCATCGGCATAATAAGAGAGGAACTTTCCGAACTCCATCGAGACAATCTTCTTGATGATGTCGTCCTTGTCGATATACTCGAAATAGCGGCTGATGTCCTGCATGAACGGACCTATCTGCTCTTCGTCCACATCGGTCTTCACGATCTGGTCCATCACCTTGTAGAGCTGCTTCTTGCAAATCTCCTGCGGAGAGGGTATCTCACCACGCACGAACTCCTTCTGGATTTCTTTCTCAATAGCGCGGATCTTGCCCTTCTCTTTCGTATGGACAATACTGATGCTGGTACCTTTCTTGCCGGCACGGCCTGTACGGCCCGAACGGTGGGTATAGCTCTCGATGTCGTTGGGCAGTCCGTAGTTGATGACGTGCGTCAAATCGTCTACGTCGAGGCCACGTGCCGCCACATCGGTAGCTACAAGCAACTGCACCGTATGCTGGCGGAATTTGGCCATGGTGAGGTCACGCTGTTGTTGAGAAAGATCACCATGAAGTGCCTCCGCATTGTAGCCGTCACGAATCAGTTTGTCGGCCACCTCCTGCGTCTCCAGTTTCGTGCGGCAGAAGATGATGGCAAAGATGCGTGGATTATAGTCCACGATACGCTTCAGCGCGGCATATTTATCTTTGGCATTCACCATGTAATAGATATGGTTCACGTGCTCGGCACCCTCGTTACGGCTGCCTACGACGATTTCCTTCGGGTTGTTGAGGAAGTTTTTGGCTATCTTTTCGATTTCCTTGCTCATTGTTGCCGAGAAGAGCAGCGTATTACGGTCCTTGGGAACACCGGCCAGAATCGTGTCGATATCCTCCGAAAAGCCCATATTAAGCATCTCGTCGGCCTCATCGAGCACCACATTGAACACCGCATTCAGCTGCGCCACCTCGCGTTCCATCAAGTCAATCAGACGTCCGGGCGTAGCCACTATGATATGCACGCCTTTCTTCAGGGCGCGGATCTGCGGAACGATGTCCGTGCCGCCATAGACGGGCACCACACGGATACCTTCAATGTATTTCGCGAAATCATTCAAGTCGTCTGCAATCTGCAGACAAAGTTCACGCGTCGGACAGAGCACGATGGCCTGTGTCTGATGAGAACGCACGTCCACGCGCTGTAAGAGGGGAATGCCAAAAGCAGCCGTTTTTCCGGTTCCCGTCTGGGCCAATGCTATCACATCGTTTCTGGTGCCCAACAGGTAAGGAATTACTTCTTCCTGTACAGGCATGGGTTGTTCAAATCCTAATTCTTCAATGGCACGGCGAATCTGTTCGCTGACGCCCAATTCTTCAAATGTCTTCAAATGTCTAAATCTTTATTGATAAATATATTTCTTTCCGTTGCGGATATAGCGTTATTTCATATCCCTTTGATTTTTTGGCAAATATACAACTTTTCGGCCAATAACCAAAGCAAATACCTAAACTTTTATTTTTCAACTTAGGTTTTTTGCCGATAATTGATTATCTTTGCAACTTGAAACTTTAATCTTTAATCTTTTATCCTGAATCCAATATGAACATCGGAATATTCTGTAGTGCCAACCACGACATTGACCGCGATTTCTTCACGCTAACTCACGAATTCGGAGAATGGGCAGCCCGCGAAGGACATACCATTGTCTATGGCGGATGCAACATGGGACTGATGGAATGCGTGGCCCATGCGGCTTTCAATGCAGGCGGACGGACGATTGGCGTGGTTCCCAGAATCGTTGAGACGCACGGCAAGGCCAGCGACTATTCCACGGTGACCATCCCCTGCGATAACCTTAGCGACCGCAAAGACCTGCTGATGCTCCACAGCGATGTCTTCGTTGCCCTGCCCGGCGGCATCGGCACGCTCGACGAAGTGTTCACCGTGGTGGCCTCATCCACCATTGGCTATCACGAAAAGAAGGTGATACTCTACAACATGAAAGGATTCTGGAACGGACTGATAGCCTGCCTCGACGACCTGCACGAGAAAGGAGTCACCCGCAAACAATGGCGCTCGTATATCCGGGTAGCCAATTCGCTCGAAGAGTTAACCGCCCTGCTAAATAAATGACACCCACCCCTTCCCCTCCCGAAGGGAGGGATTTCGGATGTGCTTACAGCCTTTTACTGCAATGAAAAAACCCTCCCTTTGGGAGGGACTTAGGGTGGGTTACTTATAAATCAATGTCGTAATCCTGTCTTCGCTCATCAATTCCCGGGCAACCTGCTGTATCTGCTCTGCCGTCACCTCTTCTATTTGCGAGTAAAGACTGGTGATATCCTTCTCCCAACCATAGTGGAGGAAACTCTTGCCGAAATCGAGGGCAAACTGCTCGCGGTTGTCACAGGCGATGCCTATCTGGCCCTTCAACTGCCGTTTGGCAGCCTTCAGTTGGGAGTCGGTAAGCGGTTTCTCAATAATTTTGTCCAGTTCGCGGCGCACCAATCGGAGGCAACGTTTCACGTCGTGGGGGTCACAGCCGAAATAGACGCCCCAAAGTCCCGTATCCCCATAACTCACCATCGTGGATTCCACGTTATATACCAGTCCGTTACGCTCCCGGAGCGATATGTTCAGTCGCGCATTCATTCCCGGTCCGCCTAACAAGTTGTTAAGCAGATACAGAGGAATGCGCAGCGGATGATGAATGTCGTAGGCCCGCGTGCCCAGCATCACATGCGCCTGATGTGTTCCCTTCTCCCTTATTACAAAACCAGAAGCCGAACCGGAAAGCATTTCTCTCTCCTCTTTCCTCTCTCCTCTTTCCTCTCCTATCTCTCCTCTCTCCTCTTTTTCCAATAACCTCACCAGCTTCTCAAACTCCACATCCCCATACGCAAAGAAGATGGAGTTTTCCGGCGTGTAATACTTCCGTGCGAAGCGCAGGGCATCCTCTGTGGTGAACTTCCTCACGCGCTCAGCATTGCCCAGGATGTTATGCCCCAGCGGATGACCTTCGAAGAGAATATTCTCGAAATCGTCGTAGATCAGTTCCGCAGGCGAATCGTTGTAACTCTCTATCTCGTCGCAGATCACCTCCACCTCCTTATCTATCTCCGTTTGCGGATAAGTGCTGTGGAAAACGATATCCGTCAGCACGTCCACGGCCTTCGGCAGATGTTCCTTCAGGATGGCCGCATAATAGACCGTGTCCTCCTTCTGCGTAAAGGCATTCAGGTCGCCCCCTACGCGCTCCAGCGTATTCAGAATCTGCAAGGAACTGCGGCGCGCCGTTCCCTTGAAGGTAACGTGCTCCACGAAGTGTGCCAGTCCCTCCTCCCCCGGTTCCTCATCCCGTGTTCCCGCCGCTATCTCATAACCACAATACACCACCGGCGAAGCCGACGGCAGATGAATCACCCGCAGTCCGTTTGACAAAGTATAAGTATTGTACTTCATAAATCAGGGGACAAAATTACTAATTTTTCTCACGTCGGGCAAAACAAATGCAAATTATTTGCAAGCCACACTTTTTGAGGTGTACTGATTTAGGTTGACAGTTTTTATTGTTAAACTCATTATCAGTTGACAGTCACTTTTCTTTACATACTGATTACTACGTTCTTTTTATTCCTAATTCAGTTGACATTATTCCTGAATCGGTTGACAGTTTTTCTCTGTTATTCCTGATTCAGGTTTACGGCGGCAAAGATAGGACAATAAATCGAGAATAAGTCATATAAAGCGGGATTTAACTATGAAAAACACTCTGGGGGATGCTGTCGGCGGGGGGTGAAGACCCCCCAAGAGACATCTGCTCCAGATCTGACATTGCCGGCATATGCAGCGGATTGACGCTGGTTCCTGTAACCACTTCGTAGGGTGTTCTCATGCCCAGTGCACTGTGCGGCCTTGCTGTGTTATACATGAGGATGGCATTGCCCAGAGCCTTCAGGCAGTCCTCGTATCCCAGGTCCTCATAGGCGTACGGCCATGAGTTCTTAACCGTGTTGTTCATCCTTTCGGCCAGTGCATTGTGCAGCGGGTCCCCGCACTGCGTCATGCTGATGCGTATGCCGTTCATCCTCAGCAGGCCGGTATATCGGAAGGACGCATATTGTATACCACGGTCGGAGTGGTGGATGAGCACCTTGGTGCTGATGCGCTGGCTCTCGTAGAAGGCCAGTCCCATTCGGAGAGCCTCCAGTGGTCCTTCCGTCTCCAGAGTCTGCTTCAGGCACCAGCCGATGATGTAGCGGCTGTAGCAGTCCGTCAGCAGCGACAGGTAAAGGAATCCGTCACGGTAGCGGACATAGGTGATATCGGCAACTGCCATCTGGCCGCAGGCCGTGGCAAGGAACTTGGGACTGGTGTTGAGCAGGTCCTCGTAGATTCGGAAGTGGTGGTGCGAGAATGTCGTCTTGACACGATACCGCTTCTGTCTGAGCATCAGCCCATTGGAACGCAACACGTCATAGAAGCGGTCGCGGCCGATATTAAACTTCTCGCCGAAGTACTCACGGCAGAGCACCAGCAACTCACGACAACCGGCCTTGGGCAGGCGGTCATCAGAGCGCACCCAGCGGCAGTACATTACGATGCTCGTCAACAGGACATGCCGTTCCGAGTCCTTCCCGCTATGCTTGTAATAGCCATTGCGGCTGATGCCAAGTAGTCCACAGAGAGCCGACTTGCTGTAGCCTCTCTGAGACAAGCTGTCAACTACTTGGCAGCGGATTTTTTCTGATGGGAATGTTGTAACAACGCTCTGCAAGGCGAATCATCTCGTCATAGGCGTCACGGGCCATCTCCGTCTCGCGGAGCTCCACCTCCAACTCACGGATACGACGGATAAGAGCATCGCGCTCACTGTCGCGATAGTTCTTCTCAGGGCTTACGTTGTAGGGTAACTTCTTCATCGGAACGCCTCCTTTCTTATCTGAGATTGCAAAGGTAATCAATTTACGCGTAACCCAATTACGGTCAAGCCCATATTTTCTGCAAATGGCATTTTTTGACTGCTCGGTAGTCAGATATTCGCGAAGTATCGCTAAACTCTCTTCTTTGTTTTTCTTTACAAATCTATTCATAATTAGTGTACTTATATGTGTCAACTTATTCAGTACACTACATTTTCTTCTGTTTTCATGGATTTTGCCTTCACGCCTTCATCTTCCTGCAACACATTGAATCAGAGTAATTTACAGATGAAACCGCGGTTTCATCCGCTTTCACATTCTATCAAGGCCCGATAAAGCCCTGCCACCCGACAAAAAGATAATCAATTACTTCCGAATCTATGATGTATTGCTCACCGATTCATCATAGATTGACTGCGGAAACATAATGAAACCGACTGCAATATATCATCTATTTAGCTCCCATTGATTATCTTTTCCCAGGCAAAAGCGTATGAAGGCAGATGAAACCGCGGTTTCACCCGTAACCACCTATATTTTAACACATTACGGAATTATGAAAGCATGAAGGCGGTTTTAGTTTTCTTATATAGGAAGCCCATGACATTTCGTCGAATCCACGATAATCACTTGCACCCTCCAAACAAAAACCAATAACAAGCCTTGTGAAAACATCAAAAAAAATCGTCCCGACAAATGAATATGTCTACCAAGAAAATCAAGGAGATAGTTAAAAAGCAGGCTGAGTAATACTGAGCAATATTTCTAAGACCAATAGCATCTTTTCTTCCAAGATATTTGGATTTGTCGAGAAAAAAAACTATATTTGCGACAAAAATTGAAGATGACAGAAAAAGACAGATATTATAAAGAAATTGCAAAAGCTGTGAAATTCTTTTGGAATACAAAGAAGACGCAGTTGTCTGCCAGTTCCGATAAATCCAATCGTGGCGCTGTTGTCGGCGGCAAACAAATGGACGCATTTGTCGAATTGATAAAGCAAGTTGCTATTGGTGCGGGCGTACCAATTTCATGTATTTATACAAAGAACAACTATTTACCTGGCTTCTTTCGCTCATCCAAAGCTTGGGATTTATTAATTATCTCTCCATCAAAGAAGTTAATAGCAGCCATTGAGTTAAAGTCTCAAATAGGCTCGTATGGTAATAATTTCAATAATAGAACAGAAGAGGTCTTGGGGTCTGCTGTTGATCTGTGGACTGCATTTCGTGAGAATCAGTTCCCTAACCAGCAAGCACCATGGGTTGGCTATTTAATTGTAGTAGGTAAAGACAAGAAATCAACGACACCCGTCAAGAACAACGAGTCTCATTATTCTGTTAGGCCAGAATTCAAGTCTGCAACCTATATTGACCGCTATCGTATCTTGTGCCAAAAGCTGATTTTAGAGCGTCACTACTCATCAGTTGCCTTGCTATGCACAAGTGATCCTTATACTTTTGAGGATGTAGCAAACGATGTGTCCATTCACAGTTTCCTTAATTCGCTTACTGGCTATTTAAAGGGGGTGTCCGATGAGTTCAAGTAGTTTTTACGGCCTTAGAGCAAACGGTAACGGGCATGGCGATGTGCCTACATCTCCAGAAGTAGTAAAGTATATGCTCAACCTTGTGGGATATGTGCCCACTCGCAATCTTTCTGATGTAAATATTTTAGAGCCTTCATGTGGCGATGGGGAATTCATTATAGAAATAGCGAAGCGTCTCAAAGATTCTTCACTCATTTTTGGCTTTAATGCGCAGGACGCATTCCAAAAATGCGTCTATGGTTGCGATATTGTAGCAGAGAAAATCGTGCTTTGCAAACAGCGGCTTGAGGCTCTTGGCTACGATACGACAAAGACCCAGATAAAAGTAGGCGATTTCCTTCAGTCAAGATTACCTGAAATGGATATAGTGGTAGGAAATCCGCCATATGTAAGATACGAAAACATTCCAGCTTATCTACTGAATTATATCAAAAGCACATTTCCGACTTTCCATTATAGATCCGACCTTTACATACCATTCTTCGAAAAGAGTCTGAGGCTGTTAAAGCCCAATGGTCTGCATTGCTTTATTTGTGCCAACAGATGGTTGAAAAACGAGTACGGCAAAAAGCTGCGTCGACTTGTCGCCTCATGTTTTAGGCTGGAGAAGATTATTAACCTTGAGAATGCAGATGCTTTCCAAGAAAATGTTCTTGCATATCCAGCCATCACATTGATTGCAAATAGAAAATCCAGTCCAACCTTTAAATATGCTGAGATTGAAAAGGTTTCGGAACTAGCAAATCTTAAGATGGCAGACAGAGAATCTCCAGTTAGTGATGACTGGACGATTGCCTTTAACAGCTCTACAAACTGCGACCATTTATACACAATTGAAGAATTGGGCTTCAAAATTGGCATTGGTGTTGCAACTGGTGCAGATAAGATTTTCATTTCACCACAACTGCCAGATGTTGTTGAACATGAATTATTGCTTCCAGCCCTTAATGCGAAAGATTTGCGTGGAGATCAGTTAAACTGGCATAGAGAATACTTGTTGAATCCCTATTCTTCCAATGGTGAGCTCATCAATCTTTCTAAATATCCATTGGCCGCCAAGTATTTGGGTAGCCACCAAGATCGCCTTGCCAAGAGACACGTTGCCCAAAAGAATTCATCAAGATGGTACAGAACCATCGACCGAATCTTCCCTCATTTGAAGTCAGAGGCAAAGATTCTGCTACCAGATATGTCTGGTAATAGATTTATCTTTGTCGACGAGGGCAATTATTATCCACTTCATAATCTTTATTATATTACGGGACACTCTGTCAGAGAATTAAAAATCCTGAGCGTAATATTGATGTCCGATAATATCCGCCAGCAGATAGGTAATATCACCAATAACATGAATGGAGGTTTCCCCCGTTGGCAAAGCCAGTATCTGCGCAAGTTGAAAGTACCAAACATAGGACAATTGAAGAAAGTGCTATGTGACCAACTCGTTAACTGCTATGACATCAGAGATTACGATACTATAAATATGTTGGTTGGACAATTATATGACCAACAAAACATGTCGGATTACAAAAAGCCTGATGATGCACAAAATTCTTCCTCTAAACGTCGGAAACAGGAGATAGAGCTTTCGTTTGACTTTGCTGTTTGATAGGCTAATCAAAAATATAGAGATGATGCCTGTAACAATTATCGCAGAGTTAATACTTGTTTATCACTTATTTCCTCAAAACGGTTCCACGAAGAACGGAACCGTTCGCAATGGTGATTTCCTTGCGGCAATCAAAAATCGGTTGTACTTTTGCTCTCATTAATTCAAATTGATGACCATTATGATGAACAGAGAGTTATTGCAGGCCCAAGGTTTTGAGGGTTTCATGACTATGGGCGAGTTGATGGATGGTGCAAGGACACTGATTCCTAACATAAAGGGTGTTTATGTCGTGCTTCGCGAAAGCGATTCAGCCCCACAATTCCTGTCCGAAGGTACTGGAGGTTTCTTCAAGGGAAAGAATCCGAATGTCTCCATTGCGGAGTTGAAAGACAACTGGGTGAAAGGTACGTCCGTTGTCTATATCGGCAAAGCCGGTGGTGCAAATAGTTCCGCTACTCTCCAAAAACGATTAGGCCAATACTTACATTTCGGACAAGGGGCTAATATTGGTCATTGGGGAGGCCGCTACATCTGGCAATTATCTGATTCAAGAGACTTGGTTGTGTGTTGGAAGACTTTGGCCAACGAAGACCCGCGTGACGTTGAACGAAAGATGATAGGAGATTTCAAAATTGCTCATGCAGGCAAAAGGCCATTTGCAAATCTGAAAGACTAATAAAATTCTTTTCTAAACACGATATTTGCACACCTCCCTCAAAAGTATACCATTTGTAAAGCAGAAATATCATACTTATGTTGGCTAAGTGGCATACTAAAATTCAAGGCAGATGTCACCTTACAAAACTTGGAGGGTTTGATGCCCTCCAAGAACTATCTACCCAATCAAAGAATCATTGAGATGACTTGAGCTATAAAACTCAATATCGTGATGCCTATGCTCCACTTTTCACCTCTTGTCATCTTGTTAGATTGAGGATTCTAGTTTATAACCTCAATCTAACAGTCTTTGAATACGCAGTTATTGAAACTGCAATTGTTAAATACAATATTATTCATTTCGTGTTAAAATAAAATTATGTAGGTAGATTATGGTCATGCCTACTTCCAGACCAGTATGAGCTTGCAAAAGCAGTGCAAAGATACGAATTCTAACCAAAATGTGGAATCGAAATATTAAAAATGATTATTCGCAAGCCTTTTATTAAGTATTTCAACTATTTATTCACAAATAATGTTTATCTTTGCCAAATTAAATATGTCATCCTGCAGTATGGGGTAAAATAAAGAGGTTCAGTTTTAACAACGTATCAATATTCTGACTAAAACATATAATATGAGCAGTTTAAACTATAATGAAATATCTTCGTTGATTCCCGAATGGCAACAAAAAGCAACTGACAGGCAATTCTTGGATTCTGACGAAGTATTGGTAAATAAAGCGACTAACATTGTTCTATTTCTTCATTCCAAAAATGAAGATAGAATGTTTCTATTGCTATGTGCGTTAAACTTGTTAAATGCTGCAATTAAGACAGAACCATTCAAAGATAAATTATCCTATGATTTGATAAAAACAAATGCTGCAAAATTGGTTGCAGTTGTTGATAGTCTTAGTAAAGATGATATTTCTTACTATTACAATAAAGAAGAATTTTGTTTGTATTACAAATTCGGCAACATCGTTTTTAGTTTTCACCATGTTCCATTAACAAGTGAAATCCTAAAAGCTAGTTTTTCTAATCCAATTACTTGGCCAGGAATTAGGCTCCAAAAAATTGCTGTGCCCCTGCTGAATTATGCTATCAATTCATTTGAAGATGATAATGAGGTAAAAGAAATCATTGAAAAAGTGACGCCGGAAATGAATGAAAATAATGTAGGAAACGATGCTCAACCTCTTTTGTCATATGAAGACAAAGATAAAAGCATAAGCGAAAAAGACGTGACACCGCTAAATAAAAACTCTAATGAACATATAATCATTCCTGATGAAGCAAAGGTGAATGTTGCAAAAAATATACTTTCAATTATTAGACAATGTTGCACTCCTGATTCCGAAGGATGGTTTGATTTAGTTAAGATAGCTCCAAAACTCAAAGATAATGGGGTTGATTACTCTCTTTATGGTTTTCAAAAGCTTGCATCGTTTTTAGAGGCAATATTTGGGGATTCTATGCAAAGAAGAAATGTTGGCAGCACCATGGTATATCTGAAATTTCCTTTGGATTATTCAGACATATCAACTGCTATTGGTAATATCCCCAATAGTACCGGAACGAATCAAGATTCTATTGGTATTTTGAGTGGAGTGAAAATTGGTGACGATGTAGAAATAAACACCTATGGAATATTAAAGAGTGGAAAAATTAGTAGTTTGAACAAACAATTTATCCAACTGGAACTTAAAGAAAAAAAATCTGTTAGAATCAAATGTGATGCTATCTCAAGTATTGAATCAAAGTTTTCATCTAATAATAACCCTATTGACCTTTCTTTTGCTAATGCAATTCTAAAGGATATTATGATAGCAGAAGGCCTATATACCTCTTCGGTAATAGAAACAAATGCTACCATTACGATGGTTGAGAGTCGGAGAATATGGTTGACTACAGATGATAGAAATACAGGGGCGTGTTATAAAGGGGCTATCATCGGGTACAATAAAGAGAAATTGGTTAAAGGTCAAAGAATCTTTGTGTACGCATTTAAAAAAGAGAATGTTAATTGCGCCATAATGGAGATGACGTATTATGAGCTCTATGAAATATTTGAGGATTTAGTATCCACACCCAATATGGTTTCTAGTCATAGAAGAACCCAAATATTGCGTTTGTTAGCATATATGAAAAAGAAGATTAGTCATTCAGAGTCTCTTCAAAAACTAAGCGTGCTCAAACGACAATTGAAAAAACTTATGCCTCATTCTGCATCTTCGAAGGATGATAGCATAGAAGATGAACTGCAATACGATGAAGAAAAAGAAAAGGAATCATTACATGAAATTCACACTGAAGAAGTATCGTCTACTATAGATATTGAAACGAATCTTTTAGATAGTGTAAAAAGTCAGGTAGAGTCTTCCGGTGCGTCATCGTCTGAAGAAATATATAAGCCAGGAGTCACACCGATTCAAGGTCCAAAGGTCATTGGGAAAATTGATTTGACAGAGATTGAAAAGCCTAAAAAGAAAAAAGAAGGAGAAGAAAATGATACAGTTACGACAAATTCAAATGATTACATCTCCATCGACGATACTAATGATTTGCTTCCCTCTATGGGTACAATTATAAAAAAGGGTCCTAATTATGGATTTATAAAACCTCATAACCAAGAAAATAATATATATTTTAAAACTGCAGAGTTGGTTTCCTATGTAGGAATAATCGAAGTGCCAAATATTGGTGATGAAGTCATTTATTCACTAGGACAGAATTCACAAGGACAACCAATTGCAATTTGTATACACAAACAATGTACAAGAGATGTAGTTGAAGATTTGGTGGAGAAATTCCGCTATGATACAAAAACTTATCATCGCTTAAAAAAACAGATTGAAGATTTTGATAGTCTTAATTCGGATACATTAGACAATATTGATGGATTAGCTTACTATCTTGAAAAAGTTGGAGTCAACCCCAGGACATCATTTTCACTAAATGATGTAGAAAAATCATTTGCAGAAAAACTTTCTTCAAATGAATATGCAATAGCGATAGAGCTCTTAATTGACGAAGTTGTAAAAAAAGACCCTTCAAAGTGCTACAATTTGTTCTTGCGTTCTTCAAGCTATGCGAAATCTCATAAGATGTTTGATGTGTCAAGGCATTTGATTGAAAAGGCATTAGAGGTGTTTAAGGGAGAATCTGGGAAGGTGAGATATTTCAAGGGTTTGTATAAGTCCGTCGAATCCCTAACTAATAGAATAGAAATAAACGAAAAGACACTTGCAAACAGTCTTGAAATATCTGGGCATGTTTTTCCTTTTATGCCAGTCTATGTTCGAGATTTCATCCTATCATATAAAGATTTTAATGGCATAACTCCAGATAAAGATACTATTAGAACAGGTCTATATAAGGAGAAATACATTGAAGAATTAAAAGAAAGCATAAAACAGAACAATGCAGATGATTTGCTTTATTTGACATTGATGAAACTACAGTTGGCATTCCATCCTAAAGAATACAATCCCAAAGACGATATTGCAAAATTCCTAGTAAACCGTGCGAAAAATATATTGGCAACTGGAGACGAGAGTAGGTATAGTGATGTTAGATATTTGTTCCGATTAGCATATAAAATTAAATCTATAGAAAAAGGTTTTGATAATACTGTTGGTTTGTATCTTATGACACTTGGCGATTATGCACCATCAGAAATAGAGATGTTCATGAATAAAGGAGATAGGAGTGACTATAAATTTGAAGACTTGTTGAAAAATGCACTTACTAACAAAGTTGACAATTCTATAGAATTGACTCTGCTGGCCGAGTCTAATCTTGATATAAAGAATCGAATTATTAGAGAATATGATAAAATAGGTAAAAATGCAGATAGTTTTGACGATTATCCTGTCATCATCAAAGAAATAAAGAATAGATTTACCCAGTATTCTTCAAATCCGGCAATTAACTTCATGTCTCTCATTTCGTATCTTCAGACAACTGCAATTCTGCTCGAAAACGAGGTGAATGTTGTTAAAAACGATTCTGTTAAGATAGTGTCTTATGTAACAGACTTCAATACAGGTCAAAAGTATAATGTTATTCGCGATGCCTATAACAATATTATTCAAAAAATTGATACTATTATTCCTAATCTGATTGACCATCCAACAGAAATAGGATATGAAACAATCTTACCCGCTCTTAGGTTGTTGAAAAAGAATGTTCGTGATAAATTTGAAGAATTAGAACAAAGGGCAGATCCAACAATAGAGGTTGATATCTTGGAATCTGTGGAATTGGAGGATTCTAAATCTGTGGAATTAAAGATTGAAATTAGAAACTCTGGCGATAGTGCTCGTAGTGTTCATATTAACAGTTTGAATGTCTATGGTGACGATTTAGCAGAGGATAATAATATAAATATTGACGTTACTCTCCCAGCAGGAGAAGAAAAACAGATAAATGTTGAACTCCCTCTGCGTGATAATGCAGCAGAAGGAAAAATCGCCGAGGTGGAATTTGAAATTGAATATGACGATATTTACATTGCCACGGAACAGAGGATTCCAACAAGCAGTAATCTTTGTAAAACCATCAATTTTGAGAGCAAGCCTTTTGTCGAAATTGAAAATAAATTCCGGCAATGTTCTGGTGGTGAAGAGTTGGAGGCTGGTGATGACATGTTTTATGGCAGAAACAAACTCATTAGTGATATCAAAGAAGCCATTTTCAAAGGTACGAAGAATCAAATTGCTATTTATGGTCAAAAGCGTTCTGGGAAAAGCTCTTTGCTTAATCAAATAAAAGGAAAGCTGGAATCAGACGAATCTCATTCTGTCATTTGTGGAAAATTTAGTTTACAAGGATTACCTGCCGAAGAAATTAATCCTGTAAGATGGATACTTAAATCAATAGCAGAATCCTTATTACTAGGCATTCGCAAGCATGGTGTTATTGGATTTAATAAATCCACTATTTCAAATTTCTTTACCGAAGAGCCAGATGCCTTCACTGCTTTAGGGGATTTTATTGAACATATTAATACTATAAATGAACTAAAAGACTCTCACTTCGTTATATTTGTTGATGAGTTTACATATCTATACCAACTAATTAAAAACAAAAAAGTCAACGAGGATTTCATGCGAAGATGGATTGCGCTTATAGAGAAGCCAGAAATTAATCTTCAAGCAATAGTTGCTGCTCAAGATACGTTACCACATTTTATGAATGAAAGTTACGCCTCTAATTGCTTCAATAAGTTTAGTAAGGAACCTCTTTCATATCTAACAAAAGAAGAAGCTCTTCAACTGATTAAAAATCCGATTAAGGACGTTATATTTCACAATCACAGTGACGAACTCATATACGACTATACATCGGGAAGTGCTTTCTTTACACAAATCTTCTGTACGAGGCTCGTAGATTATTTGAATTCTGAGAAAAGCAATGTAGTTGGTAAGGAAGAAATTGAAATCGTAGCAGAACGTCTATGTACGGGAACGCACAGACTTGAAAAATCAACATTTGAATGCCTTACAAAAGAGGCTGACGGATCTGATTATAATGAGGCAGATAACATAAGAGTTCTTAAAGCAATAGCAGAACATACTCGTGCAGGAGGTCACGTCAACATGGAAGATTTAAATGTTGACTTCCCCCCAGAAAAGCTGAAAAGTGTATTAGAAAATTTATATGCCCGCAGAGTTATATCAAAGCAAGATAAAGGTTATTCAATTAATGTAAAATTATTTGTAAAATGGATACTGAACAATTAACAAACAGCCTGAATCAAGCATGTTTAGGAAACCCTTTTGCCTCACCTACAGAAGAAGTTGAAGGGGACTATTTCGTAGGTCGAAAGTCTGTATTGGCAGAAATGCATCGTTATGTTGTATATCCTAATAAAATAAGCAACTATCGTATTGTTGGACTGCCAAGAATTGGTAAATCTTCTTTGCTTAAAGCCTTTAGAGAAAAGGTTCGACAAAATCATTACAATCTTGATTTGACAGTTATCTACATTTCTTTAGACAAATGCAAAGACTCAGAAACTATGTGGCAAATTATTGGAAAGGAGCTACGTAAAGAGATTCGAAGAAATCTTAGCTCAAGCAATAAATATGCTGCTTTTGAAGAAGTGTTAGAATATGAATGCATTGACGAGAACAACATAGACTATGACTATGTCTGTTCTGTTGCAAAATGCATGAAAGTAGTTGGTTTTTTCGGATTAGTTCTTATTGATGAATTTGATAATTTCTCAACGATTGCTTCCAAAGCTACTGTGGGAAACTTTAGGACATTAATTAATAGCTGCGATTATGGAATAAGAGCCGTTATTGCATCAAGGAGGACGGTTGAAAGAATTGAGAGGGAAATTGAAGGTGCCGTAAATGCGGATGTTTCCACATTAGCACCGATATTCATTAATGGTTGCGAACTTAAGATGTTCAATGATGAGGATATGACCGAATATTGGACAACCATTGGTAATAAAATTGGTTGCACTATTTCTGAGAAGTATATTCAAGAAGTTCAGTACTATGTAGGCAATCACCCTTGCTTACTAAATTTGCTTAATGGATGTTATTGGGCAGAGCATGAATCAAAAAAATACATTAGCAATGATTCTACGATTTTAAATCTTAATAAAAAACAGTTAAACAAATTGCATGACGCTTTTGACTGGGCAGTCTGGCGTGATATGAAGAAATGGCAATTGCTGCGTCCTCTCATCCTGTCTACTTGGGGGCCTGACGAAAATATTCCAAATGAAGAACTGTCAGAATTGGACCGTTATGGCGTAATTAGTAAGGATCAAATTCTAACCGAACCAGACGGACCGATACGAATTGCAATTTCTCGTTATTTTACAGAATGGATGAAACTCAAACGTTACATCCTGCCATTTGGTGATGAGTGGTCAAAAGCAGAGGCTAATATGAGAATTGTTGTGAAGTGTTTTTGTGATGATATGTATCAAGGAGATGAAGCCAGGATGATAAGCCACCTTGAAACTAAGAATGCAAACAGCATTGAGATTAATGCAAAGCCAAGATATACTGCAAGAGGACGATTCGATGCAATGAGGGATAAGATGATTAAGAATCTCAATAAATATCCTGACATGTCATCATCTCTTATCGATTATAGCGATCCATCCGATTTACCAGAAATATTCTTTAAACGCGAATGGCATTGGTTTGGACAAATATTCGGAGGTACTTGGTATGATTGGAGTGATAAGTTCAGTACAATTAATGAGGTGCGCAACATCAAGTTGCACAACAACCCTGGTATTCCTCAAGTCCGTATTGAACTCGCAAAGAAATATTGTCATGAAGTAAATGAAAAAATAGAGCAATTTCTCAATAACAGATCTTAAATGGCACGAAATAATATCTTTGATGGCGATAGTTTTTATGCATTATTCGCACGAGGAACCTACAAGAGATTAGTGAGTCGCAAGTGGATCACTTATGCTGATATCATGGCAGACCATCTTGGATTATCTTCGCCCAAAGAGTTGCCATGTAATGTGTCTGATTGTGAAAAATACGGAGAGCTAAGAAAGGCTTTTAGAGATGTGTCCAATGCTGTTGTCAAAGAGGTTGGTGAGGGTAGTATAGAGGTACAGGGAAACAATAGAAATAGGAGTTTTCGATATATAGGCGACAATGAAGACCCACTTGCCGCGATGATTAATGCGAGAGTGGTGAAGAATTTGAAAAAATATTGGGAGTTCTGTCAGGATTCAGCTGGCTTTTTCCCAGAAGTGTGGCTTGAGTACTATTTCGCTGATTGCCAAGACTTGCTGACTATCAAGACAAAGAAAAAGAAGGGTGAACAGGTTATTAGTTCGAGTATTGACAGGCAGCAGACAAACATCGAGTATCTGCCTATGCTCTATGAATCTATTAAGAATAGGCAAGTTCTTTCTATCGACTATAAACCTTATGATGAAGAAAAGGTAACTATGATTTTCCACCCCCATTACTTGAAAGAGTATAATGGCCGTTGGCATCTATTCGGATATGCGGAAGAACCAGAAACTAAAGAAGGGGTGGATTTGGCCTTAGACAGAATAGCCAACAGGCCAAGAGAAGTATATAAGAAAGATTTCGTTAAGGCTCCCGAGAGATATTATGATTCATTCTTTGAGAATAAAGTTGGCGTGAGTCATCATGAGGACTGCTCTCCTGAAGAAATCCATATACGTGCGCATTCATTATATATACATAGACTGATGGAGACAAAGAAGCTCCATAAGAGTCAGAAAACCTTACTTTCATTTGTAGAGCATGAAGATGGTTGCTATGGAGAGTTTACGGTATATGTAGAGGTTAACAACGAATTTATAGGGCGCATACTACAGATGGGGGATGGCCTTGAAATAGTGTCACCCAAGAACGTTCGTGACCTCTTCAGAGAAAGAGTAAAGAAAATGGCTGAATTGTATAAATAAGGGCATTCTTCAGTCATTTGATTTTATTAGCGAATTGTTCCTGAGGCATGGAACGATTAAAAAGGGGATAATTCTTTTCTCAATCTAAAAATCGTCTTATCTTTGCAGCGTCAATCTCTGAAACCACCCCAGAGTTGACGCTGCAAAACGTAGTGGTGGCAACCTAAATCTGACCTAACCATGAAAAATCAGATGACCAACACACAGACAGGGGCACAGGCCCAAGTGAATAACCTCTCAAACGCTATGCAGATGGCAGAGTTTGAAGCACAGTTAGAGCAGGAGGCTCTTAAGGAGCAGATGCTTCTAGCAGACCTTGAATGCCAGGCTGAGCAGGATGCCGTCCTCGACCAGATGATGCTGTACAAGTTGGCTTACGAGGCAGAGCAAGAAGCAATAGCTGAGGCCATGTACATCGAGGAACTGGCATACGAAGCAGAACTTGCGTGTTTCTGACCTCGACTCTCTACCCTCTGTCACCCATCTCTAATGACACATAGGGATGGGTGCAACCAAAAACCACTGTAGTAACCAGAGAAACGACAAAACTATGAAGAACTACCAAACAACCTGTAACAACAGAACTAACGTGATGAATGCAGAGGTATATGACTACCTTCTTTTCAACCTGACCCCCAAAAGTCAAGTGAAACCTACTGGTGTACAAAGTCGCATTCTTCGCAGGATCGTCGAGAAACGTCTGGCGCAGACAGCCCATCGGAAAAACAAGGTAATTGTTCCTAATGAGTTGGAACCAATATATTGGCAAAATGATTTGGAAGATGTTCAGAATGATCTTAACTTTGCATCGCAATACAAAAACTAAAAGTCTAACCCTTAAAAACTGATAGCTATGACAGACACAGCACTTCAGACCATCGTGGCGAAAAGCCTTCCTGCCCTCTCGGGCGAGTCATTAACCTACAACGCAGCCAAGAACGTGTACCTCACGCTCGGCTATACCAGTGCGGCGGGTAACATGTACTACAAAGCGGTCCGCTTCTCGGAGAAACTGGCTGTGTTCTACCACATCGGCCAAGGGTACGCCCGCACCTTCCTAAATGGCATCACGCTATTCTGCTGGGACGGGACAAAGGCCAGAATCATTGGCCAGAAATTCTGGGGAGGTTATGACTGGCGTGATTTTTCGGAGTATTTCGCCAAAGAGCAGAGCATCCTGATGCTGAAGGACTTCCTTACGGCACAGGTAAAACTGCAAGGTGCTCATGTCAGCGATCAAGAGACACTGGCACTCTCACGTGCTCTCATCGAGGAGACTCAACGCAAGCAGTTGGCCTAAGGGCAGCTGCCTGCGGCTATGAAATCAAAATGTTTAACCATTAAAAACGACAAGACTATGGCAACACTGACCAAAGCAATCAACAAGAGTCTGTTTGACAGCATTCTGCCGTCATTCGGAAATCCCCGGGTACACATCCCGATCTGGGATAACAGTCAGAAGATGTTCATCTGCGACGAACACGAAAGCAGTAACGGACACCGCTACTACTTGGGCATACGCTTCTGCGACCGAATCGTCATCGTAGAGAAAGTGGGCCTGTTTCATAACTGGACTTACATTGACGGCATCGAACTCTATGCCTTCAATGGGCAGAAGATGGAACTCATCCAGAAGCGCGACTATGATAAGGTGTTCCGCAACGAAGGCTTTATCCGTCAGGAATCGGAGCAGATGGTGAAGGATTATCTCTCGGGCGTGATGAAAGCCCAACGTATCTGCATTCCTGCAGAGCAGATTGCAGCACAGGCTTCTGAACTGGTCAGCGGATGCTACAAGAGTTTCCTTGACTCTGACTTCAACACTCGTTTAACCCAAATACTACCAAAACTCGAACAGTGATAACTATGGAACAGACACAGATTGACAAGGAGAACAAGCAGCAGGTGCTTGCCTACGAACTGATTGCTAACACCAACAGCAGTTTCTTTCTTACTGGCCGTGCAGGAACTGGTAAGACAACATTCCTGCGCAAAGTTCAGAAAATGGTGGATAAACAGTTCATCACGCTGGCTCCTACAGGAGTGGCTGCTATCTTGGCAGGCGGCGACACGATTCATTCGTTCTTCGGACTGCCGATGGATGTTTGCTATCCCGGAACGATGGGCAAGATGAACGAGGCTCGTATCCAGACTTTGCTGCATACGGATACCATCATCATTGACGAGGTTTCGATGGTGCGCTGCGACATCATTGATGCCATTGACTACACGATGCGGAAGACGTTGCGCTCTTCACTGCCTTTTGGAGGTAAGCAGGTCATCTTCGTGGGCGATATGTTCCAGTTGCCACCCGTGATTGCGAGGAAGGAAGAACGTGAGTTGATGCATGATCTTTATCAGGCAGATGACTGCTTTTTCTATAAGGCAGATGTCATCAAGCGGATGCGGTTGGTGAAGATTGAATTTCAGAAAGTGTACCGTCAAGATGATACGCAATTCCTCGACATATTGGAGCACGTGCGCCTCAACAAGGTGACACCGGAGGATTTGATGCACCTGAACCGTCGTGTCTGTCAACCAACAAAGGAGGACGGAATGGTGATCACGCTGGCATCCCGCAACAGTACGGCAGATGCCATCAACGAGAAGTGCCTCGCCGAGATTGATTCGGAGGAGTATGTCTATGAGGGAACCGTGCAGGGAAAGTTTGAAGAGAAACGTTTCCCTGTAGAAATGACGATGAGGCTGAAAGTTGGTGCACAGGTGATGTTTACCCGCAACGACCAGCAGAAACGTTGGGCCAACGGCACATTGGGGAAAGTGACAAAACTCGCAAAGGACGAAGTGCAGGTGACGACCAATGCAGGTGAAACCTATGTCGTGCCTAATTGTTCATGGGACTCTGTGACATACGAATACGACAAGGAGGCCAAGAAACTAAAGAAGGAGGTAACGGGTACGTTCACCCAATATCCCTTGAAGTTGGCTTGGGCCATCACGGTACACAAGAGCCAGGGCATGACATTTGAAAAGATGTCGCTCGACTTGAGCAAAGGTATGTTTGCCGCTGGTCAGCTCTATGTCGCTCTGAGTCGTGTGCAGTCTTTGGACGGATTGTTCTTGTCCAAAAGCATCATCCCTCAGTATTGTCATACAAATAGGGAAGTGCTGTCGTATGCTAACGGCTATAACGACGAGCAGGTGATCAACAACGAGATAGAGAGCGGAAAAGCTGTATATCAGTTGTTGAGCCACTACAACTACGACGAGGCTGCCAAGCAGTACCTATTACTGGTGCTGAAAAAGGCTGAAAGTGGCGACATCAAGGAAGCCATACAACAGGCTAAGCGGTTTCTTGATACCGTTATCTGTGACGAGAATCTGTTTGGCTGCATCAGTGAGATACCGGCATCGCTGATGGAGGCAGACCACTGGGCACCCAAGTTTCTAGTGGCTTTGCTGAGCCTCTATGCCGGCGAGTATGAGCAGGCTTTGGCTTATGCGGATAGTGTATTGGCTCTGCATCAGTGTCAGGAGGCACTGTATGTGAAGTCACGCTGTCTTGCAAAACTCGAACGCTATCAAGAGGCTGATGCTGTGAATGTGTTGACGGGTGATGTGTTCGACATGTCAACACCTGACTGCAAGGTGCTCTACATGATTGCCATGCTCAATGAACTGCATATCGGAGATCCTGGACTGAACCTGATGCAGCAGTTGATAGCAGCAAGGCCAAAGTACGATAAGGCCATTCTTTCACTCCGCGAGTTGATGAAGCGGAAAGGGATGGTGTTGGTAAAGACTTCTAACGAGCCGCGTGAACTAGTAGATGACTTCAATAGCGACATGCCGGAAGAGGAGTTCGCCCAGAAATTGCAGATGGCTCGCGAGAAGGCCCCCAAGGCCGTGGAATACCTTCGCCGTACGATCAGGCGGCAGGAATTCGCGGAATAATACTATAAATGTCTAACACAAAAACACAAAAAGCTATGGATACACAAACGAAAGAAATGATAAAGGAAGAGTTGAAGCAGTTTCACTGCTCCATTCTTTTGGACGAGGTGAAGGAGAAAGTACGCAGACTCAAAGCGTATGGTGTGGAGGATGCTGAGATTATGGCGGTTGTGAATGAAGAAGAACTGTTTCCGCAACTGGTCGTGACAAAGGATTATGAGATTGTCCTGCTTTCAGATGAGAAGGAGGTAAAAGTGGAAATGGAGCCATTGGTCAAGGCGGTTTATCTGCTGTTTCTCTCCCATCCTGAGGGCATCGTGTTGAAATGCTTGCCAGACTATCGGAAGGAGTTGACGGCTCTTTATCTGCTGTTAAGGCCTAATGACGGACTGACTGACAGAATAAAGAAAAGTATTTGGGATGTGACTAACCCAATGCTCAATTCCATTAACGAGAAGTGTACGAGGATTCGGAAAATATTCTCCGGCATCCTGCCCCCGAATGTTGCAAGATACTATGCCATTTCCGGTAAACGTGGTGAGGCAAAGAAGATAGATCTCGTACGTGCCAACGTAATTTGGAAATGCAAATTGCCAAATTCACAAGGCTTGCGATGAGAAATTGCTTGGTTGCAAAGAGGGAATATCCTATCTTTGCCAATGAATTATTAATCGGACAAACTATGACGGATTACGAATTTATTTTGGCGACAAATTGGTGGTGACTTTAAACGGATAAATTGAAATATGGAGCATATATTGGTAATTATTGCACTTCTCGGATTATACTATTTCTATCGCTACTATTACAGGGATGACAGCAACGACTATAGCCCCGTCATGAATACCGATCTAGAAGGCTATCAAGAAAAAGAATCAAATATGGAAGAAACCATCAGTACAAGACAATTGGTGTTAACGACGATTGAAAAGATTGGAAGTAATCCAGAATGCACAGAGGATGAACGCATACAGTTTGAGTACCAGGGAGTAATCTTCTTGATGGAGGCTGTAGATGATTGCAAGTTCGTGAATCTGATAGGGCCTTGGTGCCATAGTTTCTCGAAGTTCGACATTGATGAGTTCTCAAGGGTACGGCAAGTGTTGAACGACATCAATGCGAGGGGAATGGTATCTGTCTTTTATGGTATCACGGATTCTGACGAGGTGGTCGTTCACATTAAGAAGCATTTCTTGTTTGTGCAGCAGATACCTAACATTGAAGACTATCTGAAACTGATGTTGGATATCTTTTTCAGAACGGCCAGAACGTTACGTGTGGAGATTGAGAAGTGTAGGGTGCAGGAATGTAAATAATTATAAAACATGATAAGTATGAAAGAAACTAAAGGTGAAATTGGATGCTCCAGCATGCGTGAGATGCTGAAGGACTGCCTTCATGAGATAGAGGAAAAAATAGCAAAAGAGAGTAGGTTGGGAATATCATCTGGATTCCGGCCACTGGATGATTTGACGGATGGCTTTGAGAACGGAAAGGTGTACGTCATCGGCGGAAGAGCCTGCATGGGAAAAGAGGAGTTTATGCTGTCGATGATAGATAATATCGTACAGAAGAGCGAGCTTCCCGTGTTGTTGTTCTCGACAAAAAAGCTGAAGTCAGAATATTTTTCCAGATTTCTTTCCATCCACTGTGCCATTCCCACGCTTGATTTGCATACAGGTCGTTTGGAACCGCATCAGTGGAAAGAACTTGATAAGGGCATACACACTTTAGACGATGACTCATTGTTTATACATGACAGTTTGGGGCTACCCCTTGATGAATTGATTGAAACCACACGAAAATGCATCAAAGAAAAGGACATCAGCATCGTTTTCATAGACTGCCTACAAATGATTGATATAGGAAATGAAAACGGAAGTCCTTCAGAGAGAACAGCAAACGTGATGCGTTCGCTGAAACAACTGGCCATCCAAGAAAACCTGCCAATTATAGTAGGGACCATGTTGAACAAATTTACAGGCTATGATGATGATTACGATTTAAGGCGACCTGAACTGACGAATTTGCCAGATCCCTGTTATATTGAGGAACTTGCAGATGTTGTAATGTTTGTACATCGTCCTGAATATTATCACATCTACATGGATGAGCATGGCGAAGACCTACGTGGAATAATGCAAATCATTGTGAGAAAGAATAGTTTTAAACCATTGGGCGAGTTTATTCTTAATTATAAGCAGGAGACTGGTGCTGTGATAATGAGAAAAGAGACAAGTACATCTGCTTATAAGCCAACCAGAATGGAGGATTTAATGGAAAATAAGGCTGTTAGAAATCTGATAAAAAAGTTTGACCTTGAAGAGTTTTCCTATTTAAATGAGTAATTAAAATGGCCACTACTAAAGGAGTAAGGAAGTATGCTATGGTCGCACTGATGATGGCTTTCATGGTCAGTGCATGCCATCAGAAAGAGGTCGTGAAGAGGGAAGTTGTTCATGATACGGTTTTTGTGGATAATTCCTTGCAGAAAAAGGTTGACACGGTGTTTTATGACAGCAAGCGGCTGCGGAATCGCTATGAAACGGCCAAATGGAAGAAATGGAGGAACTATAAGGATAGCATTGCGGTAGAATATCCTGAATTCATGAAATATATGCCCGATTCATGGGAGAGGAAACTGCACGTTGAATATCATGGTGTCAGTATGTTGGCAGTAGCTTACGATGATGAAAGCGAGAAGTCGGTACAGGAGAAATACGAGGCTCTTAACATGGGGGCTGTGACGAAATCCATGAGCCAAAACTCATTTCTTTTAGCGGGGAATGTCGGTGACCGGAGACTTTTCTTCGAAAAAGACATCAAATTGAAAAATAAGACGTGGATGTATCTGCGAGTGGAGTTCCCTTCGGAACTGACATGGGCTATCGATCCTTTGTTGCAATATGTAAAAGACTTTCAAGTGAATTTCCTGCTGTTTGCCGGGGATTCATGATAGAGCCCCAACTTGAGAGTTAACCGCTACAACCCATTCTTTCCCCTAACCCTCCTTGTGGGGGGAAAAGGGTTTTATCTTAGTATTTTTTGTTTTGAGGACAGAGAAAATAAATTTCGGATAAAAACCGTCTTATTTGTTTGTATCTGAAAAAGATTTTGTATTTTTGCACTTGTCAAAGGATGTGAGATGGACAAGGAAAATAAACTGATCTTATATAAGGATGAAAACGGCAGGGTGAGCGTGAATGTTCGCTTTGCCGATGAGGATGTGTGGCTGACTCAGGCACAGCTGGCAGAGATTTATAACACAACTCAGCAGAACATCAGCCTACATCAAAAAGGTATTTATGCAGACGGAGAGTTGGATGAGGAGGCAACTCACAAGAAATACTTGTTAGTTCGTCAAGAGGGCAAACGGCAGGTACAAAGAGAAATTGACCATTACAACCTGGACATGATCATCGCCTTGGGCTATCGCGTGCAGTCACCCATTGCCGTAAGGTTCCGCCGGTGGGCTACGCAGCGGTTGCATGAATATATCCAAAAGGGGTTTACCATGGACGATGAGCGGCTGAAACAGGGCGGGAACCGTTATTTCCGTGAACTGCTGCAGCGTATCCGCGATATCCGAAGCAGTGAGCGCAATTTCTATCAGCAGGTAACGGACATCTATGCCACCTCGACAGACTATGACCCACGGGCCAAGTTGACCAAGCTCTTCTTTGCAACCGTACAGAACAAGATGCACTATGCCGTGCATGAGCATACGGCAGCGGAACTGATTTACGAGCGCGTGGACAACGAGAAACCGTTCGTGGGAATGACGAACTTTAAGGGGAACTATGTCACTCGCGACGATGTGAAGATAGCCAAGAACTACCTGACGGAACTGGAACTTCAGCGGCTGAACCTGCTGACTTCGCAATTCCTGGACTATGCGGAATTCCAAGCATTGGAACAGAATCCCATGACGATGGCCGACTGGATTCAGGCGCTTGACGACCAGATACTGCGTTTGCGAAAGAACATCCTTGAAGGTTCTGGAACGGTTTCCCATCAGGAAGCCATTGAAAAGGCTGAACGGGAGTTCGAAATCTACCGGGAGCGTGAGATGCGACTGCTGGAAAGCGATTTCGACAAGGCCGTGAAGCGGCTGAAGGACAGAAATGGCGATGGTGATTTGACAACAGAAGAATAAAAAAACAGAATAACCTTAATTCCGCAACACTATAATTTAACTTTATTTATAAGTTCCTGAGCAACAAAAAGTTGCCCAGGATTTTGCCATGTCAGAATTTTCACTTATCTTAGTGTTGCAAAAAGAAAACAAGCA